>R21__coassemble_578_pt1 | contig 29306 bp, 32 predicted proteins | sample R21__metabat2_low_PE_052 | metagenome-assembled genome bin R21 | reverse complement strand
TGTCACTGCCTTCTGTCAGAAGACGATTCCACACTTTTTGTTGAAGAGCCAAAAAAAAGGGCTTTCCGGCCCTTTTTTACTGGATCATTGTTTTATTTACGCTTTGGGGATGTAGTAAAAATCGTGGATCTTCCGGGTCTGACCAAGGCCTTTGTCGCTGACCAGCTTACCGTTGAAATACATGCCCGCCGTGCCGCCGCCGTCCAGATTGTAGGCCCGGACGCAGCCCAGGGAATACATGAGTTGGGACAGGCTCTCCATATCGAGGCAGGTTCCGTCCTTTCGCTCCTTGTATGGCTGCACGTAGACGAAGCAGAAGTGACCCGGCTCAAAGTAGCCCACAGCGTTGCGAATGTTGGCCCGGCCCACCTTGTTGGGATCGTTGAAGGTGGTCTTTGGCTGGCCGTTTTCGTCCAGCAGCTCCGGGCCGAAGCCCAAAATCTGCCACACGGTGGGGTCGTTCAATATCTCCTCCACCGGGGCCTGTTGAGCAAGATACGTCTCCATATGGCCGTCGGTGTAGATGACGCCCACGTCCCGCTTCTCGTCATGAGTGCTCTGCAGGAGCTCCCCGTTGCGGATGACCAGGCCCTTCTTGCGGGTCAGGGTGAAGTCCCCCGACACGGCGAAGATGGCGTCGCTCTGCTTGGCGCAATCCACCAGCATGGCGTTGTCCCACAGCTGCTTCCAGGACTTGGCGGCGCCGCTTTTAAAGTCCTCCATATTCTGGAAGTACACGTCCGCCATGTAGTAGACGAAGGTATGGTTTGTGATGGTCCTGGACTCGTCCACCACCCGCTCGATGAAGATGGCCACCCGATTCGTCTGATAGCTGTTGTCGGTGAGCACCGGGGCGCCGGTGACGAACTTGTCCGCAAACCTGCCGTCCAGCACACCCAGCTTCGGCTCCGGCGTGGCCGTAGGTTCCGGCGTGGGCTCGGGGGTGGGCTCCGGCGTGGCCGCCTTGGTGACGGCGGGCGCGTCCGTTGCGGCATCGGTGACCGCCGCGATGATCACCTGCTGCTCCTGGGGCGTCTGCTGGGGGACAGCCTCCGGCACAGCCGTGGCCGCCACGGTGGCCTCGACGACGACAGGAGCCGCCGTGGGTGAGGCGATGGCGGCGTCGCCGCTCTTGCAGGCCACGAGGCACAGGACACATATCAGGACAAGGCAAAGCGTTCTTATCTTCAACAAAGGGATCCACCTTTCGGCAATATCATGTGCCTATTGTACAGGATATGTGCAACAAAATAGCGGATAAGATATCAACAAATCGTGAACAGTGGGGTCCGTCGTCTATTCCGCGGTATCGTCGATCACTTGCAGAGAAAGGAAATTCGCCTTTCCGTTGCGGGTGAACGTTTTTCCATCGGCCTCCACGATCAGTCCCGTCACCTCTCCCCCGTTGGGCAGGGAGCAGAGATAAAACTCCCGGGCGTAGTCATAGTTAGGTCCCTCCCCCACGATCCCCTGGATCGTATCAAGGGGCAGCACGGGGCCGAAGGTGCGGGGATCATCGTTCTCTATAGAAACGATACCCCCAGCCATGGCAAGGGCTCCGCCGTCATAGGCCGGAGACACGCCGAAGAGGATGGTCAACGCCCGCGCCTCGTCCACCGCCACGTTGACGCCCTCCGGCTCATAGCCCTCCGTCATCCATACGATGCGGCCATCCTCCCAGTAGAACAGCTCCGGCCCCGAGGCCCCCTCAAAAACATACTGAGCCAGGATCAGCGCCCGTCTGTGGGTCGTACCCTCGTTGTCGCTAAAGGGATCCACGGCGCAAAGCCACAGCTCCCGGGGCGTCTTGACGCCGCTGACCGCCAGCGCCCGGAGCACGGCGGCCCCGTAATCCGGCTCCCCGGTGAGGCAGGTCCGACCCGTCAGGTCCAGGACCTTCGTCTGGTCCGCAACGACGGCGGGCAGGGGCGAGGAGGGCACACCGCCGGAATGGAGCTGGGCGTAGGTCAGCGTATTGACCAAAGGCAGCTCCGTTTCCATGTTCACATCCACGTTCCCTTCCTCCGTCTCGAAGCGCAGGATGGGGTTCTCCATGACGCTGTCCCAGCTGCTGGCGGGGACGGTCATCAGGAAATATTCCCGGGCCAGATTGAGATGGGCACTCCCTTCCAGCCGTTCCTGGACCTGGGTGAGGGAGGTTGCCATGGAGAACTCGATATCCGTCTTCTCCTTGGGGTTCGTACCCACCAGAGCGCCACGGGTCACATGGGCGTAGGCGGGGGCCATGCCATAGAGGAAGTGGCCTTGATAGGTTCCTGTATAGTTATCCTCCTCGGGATTCACGGCGTGGTTGGGGCCGGGGGCGCTGCCCTCCGTACACCACAGGACCTCGAAGTCCTCCGACAGGCAGTAGAGCTCCGGGCCCTCGTCGGGGCCGAAACTGTGCTGTACGAGGACGTAGTACCCGCTCAGATACCCGTCCGCCCGGTCCCCGGTGTCCGCCGCTACATAGCGGCTCTTGATGGCGCAGAGCCACAGCTCGTCGGGCTCGCTCTCGCCCCGGCGCATAAGGGAATACAGGATGTTGGTATAGAGGGCCTCTAATTTCTCCTCATTTTTAAACTCAAAGCCGGTAGAAAGGGTGAACACCCGGGTATCCCAGCGCCAGGTCAAAGGCACAACCGTGGCCGCGGGCGTGGGCTGGAGCGCTTCGGTGGCGGCCGAGGCCGAGGTCATGCCCGGGGCGGCGGCCTGGATGGGGTTGCTCTTTCCGCCGCTCATCACGCCCACGAGGACGATCAGCAGCACCGCGGCGGCGGCCGCCACGCTGACGACCCCTGCGAGGATCCCTGCGGCGCTGGGGCGCTTTCGTATCTTAACGCCTTCTTTTTCCATGGCTTCCTTTAGCTTCCGCCCGAAGGACGCGGGCATCTCCGGAAACAGGTCATTTTGGAGCCTGTTGTCAAATTCGTTCTTCTTCATCTGGCTGCCTCCTTCTCTTGCAGCATAGCGCGAAGGCTGGCACGGCCCCGGGAGAGGCGGCTGCGGACCGTCCCCTCGCTGACCTCGGTAAGCCGGGCGATCTCCCGGGTGTCGTAGCCTTCATAATAGTAAAGGGTGATGGTGAGGCGCTCCTCGGGGCTGAGGGTATCGAAGGCGCGGTTCAGGTCCAGATCCGGCACGGCCATCTCGTAGCTCAAGGTCCCCTGCCCCTCCACGTCCAGGGTGGGGCGGCGGCGTTTGAGCGTATCGAAGCATTCGTTCTTCAGGATCCGGATGAGCCAGGTCTTGAAATACCGGCGCTCCTTCAGGGTGTCGAGATTTCGATAGGCCTTCAGCACCGCATTCTGGGCGGCGTCCTCACAATCGGTTCGGTTGCGCAATATGGCAAAGGCGACGCGAAACAGGGTCGGACCGAGCTTTTCGATCTGCCCTGAAAACCAGGCGTCGGATTCATGTCCTGTCATGACGCGCTCCTTTCTGGCATCAATAGATGATCATCTACTGATTAGACGCCGGGAGGCGCAGATATGTTGCGAGAAATGATATCGATGGTTGTTTTTGCGTAGGCAAGGAGGGCGGCCCGATCGTTTTCGAGGGTCCCCTCCGCCACCTGTTCCAACATCCCGTTCAAAAGGCGGCCCATCTGGGGACCGGGGGCCATGCCCAGCTGAAGCAAATCCTTCCCGTCGACGGCCAGGTCCTTCACCGACAGGCAGGGCTTTTGGGCCAGCACCCGCTCCAGCAGGGCTGACCATTTGTCCACGTTGGCAACGGCTGTCTCCCGGGCGGCGGGAGCGTGGGCCAGGGCGTCGCAACGCTCCACGATGAGCAAATCCCGCAGGGCGTCCTGGTCCTCGTGAAGCAGGAGACGGCGCATATTCCTCTCGGTGTCCGGCAGCCAGGTGTCATGCTTCTCAACCAAATACAGAACCCGATCCAGAGTGTCCTTGTCGCACTTCAGGCGGCGCAGGGCCCCCTCCGCCAGCTCCCGGCTGCGCTTCGGGTGGCCATGGAAGTGGCCGATTCCCTTCTCGTCCCTAAAGAAGCAATCGGGCTTGCCGCAGTCGTGAAAGAGCAGGGCCAGACGAAAGACCGGGTCCGAGGGGCTTTCCTCCAGGGCCCGCAGGGTATGTTCCCACACGTCGCTGTCGTGGTAGGGGCTGTGCTGCCGGAAGCCCTCCATGGGAAGGAGCTCCGGCAGGACGGTGAAAATCACGGGGGCGAACCGGCGCAGCACCCGGCCCGCGGCGGGGCCCGCCAGGATGCCCTTCAGCTCGGAAAAGACCCGCTCGGCGCTGATGGTGTGCAAAAGGTCCCGACCCTCGATCATGGCTCGGGCGGTCTCGGGTTCGATCTCAAAATCCAGCCGGGAGGCAAACCGCAAGCCCCGCAGGATGCGCAGCCCGTCCTCCCTGAAGCGCTCCCGCGGGTCCCCCACGGTGCGGATGATACGGTTCTGCAGATCCCGCTGACCGCCGAACAGGTCGATGGGGCGCTCCTCCTCGTCCAGAGCCATGGCGTTGACGGTGAAGTCCCGACGGGACAGGTCCCCCCGTAGCTCCTGCAAAAAGGTCACGGCCGCCGGGTGCCGGTGGTCGAGATACACCCCGTCCGCCCGGAAGGTGGTGATCTCCACGGTCCTGTGATCCAGTATGACGGCCACGGTGCCGTGCTTTTTGCCGGCGTCGATCCGGGGCAGATCTTGAAAGACCGCCTCCGTTTCCTCCGGCCGGGCCGAGGTGCACACGTCCCAGTCGTGGGGCGTTACACCCCGGAGGATATCGCGGACGCAGCCGCCCACGGCATAGGCTTGAAAGCCTGCCTGCCGCAGTCGGAGCAGAATGGAGTTGACGTATTCGGGTATCATGACCATATTATGGCCGGGCAGACCCATTTTTGTCAAGGCGCGGGTAGCTTTTGGCGGCTCAATATAGTATACTGTGTCCATGCACGAACGAATGAAGCCCATTTTGGATCAGGCGGCCCTTTTCCGCTGCCCCCTGTGCCACGGCCCGCTTTTCGCCGGGGCGACCTCTTTGCGCTGTGAGAAGGGGCACGATTTCGCCCTCTCCCGGAAGGGCTATGTGGATTTTTGCCCCGCCGCCCGAGCCGGAGCCTACGACGACGCCCTCTTTGACAGCCGGAGCCGGTTCATCCAAGGGGGATTTTATCAGGAGCTGATCCACAGGCTAAACGCCCTTCTGCCGCAATACGCCCCGGATGGCCCCCTTCTGGACGCGGGCTGCGGTGAGGGCAGCTTTTTGAAAGCGGTGTGCCCTGATCCAACGGCGCGGCTGTGCCTCGGTCTGGACCTCGCTCGACCCGGCATCCGGCGGGCGGCCCGGGGCGGCGGAGGCTGGCTCTGGGCGGTGGGGGACCTCTCCCGCCTGCCCCTCGCGGACGGGACCATGGCCGCCATCTTGAACGTCCTCTCCCCCGCCAACTACCCGGAGTTCGGCCGGATCCTCCGGCCCGGCGGCGCAGTCCTGAAGGTGGTCCCCGGGGACCGGTATCTTGGTGAAGTTCGAGCTCTCGTCAGAGAAAACCTGCGCCAGGAAACCTACAGCAACGAGCGGGTGGTGAAGCTCTTTGAGGAGCGGTTCGCCCTGTTGGAGACCCAAGAAATATGCGAAACCTATCCCCTGACCCCTGAACAGGCCGCGGACCTGGTAGCCATGACACCCCTCACCCAGGGCATAGAAAAAGAGCGGCTCGACGTGACCGCCCTAACATCCGTTACCATTCATCTGCACATTTTGGCGGGTCGACCCCGGTAGCTACCGTCCCGCCGCCCGGCGAACGAGGCTGTCGTGCTCCACGTCGGCCATATTCAGCACATGGGAGGCGCTGCCCTGGAAGTACACGTGGGCGGTGGTGTTGTCAAACTGCATGGAAGCCGCCACCCGCTTTTGGCCGATATCCACCACCACGGCGACCTTATAATAGCTGTTGCTCTCCCCCAGCCATTTTTTCAGCATCTGCCCGTTGGTGAACCATGCCGCCGGGGTCATATGGGCATGGTTCTCTCCATCTTGATACACCATCTCGCAGCTCTCGCCGGTGGCGCAGTTAGTCACCCGATAGGTCTCTCCGGCCACCAGTTCATGCTTCACCTCATCCCAGTCCCACAGCTCGCCGGTCACCTGAAAGGGCGAACTTTGAGCGGTGAAGCTCAGGGCGATGGAGGCCGAGAAAGGCGCTCGAACAGCGCCGGCGGCAAAGAGTTCGTCCTGCTCCTCGGGAGTGAGACGCCCGTCCTGCCGAGCGCCGGCCGCCCGCTCATAGGCCAGGACCGCCCGCTGGGTCACAGCCTGATAGCTGCCCGTTGGCTTGTAGGTGTAGTACCCCAGGTCCATGAGCCGCTGTTGGATGCGAACCACCAGCTGTCCCTTGGCCCCCAGGTTCACCGTCTCTCTTTCCTTTTCCTCCGCCAGGACCGTGGCGCCCACGCACAGGCAAACGGCGGCCAGCAGTATAAGGAGCATACGTTTCATGGGGACAGTATACCATGTTCCTTGTGTTCGGGGAAAGGGTGTGGTATACTGAATTTACAAAAGATACGAAAAGGAGGGCGGCCTCATGCGCTGCAGCTGCAAGGTGTGCGGCACCTATATGGTCCAGCGGGAACAGGGCGTCAAAAGCGGCTGCGTCTGCCCGTCGTGCTTCTATACCTGCTCCGCCTGCATCTCCCCCGAGGGCGGCCAGCCCCTGAGTCCCGATCAACTGCGCGACCTTCTCATAAGCCGCCAGTTTCTGGACCAGGAAGAAACCGGTTATTTAGACCCCTTCCATAGCCCCATGGGGCCGGAGGAGTTCGAAGATTAAGGATGCAGCCCGTTCACGGCAAAGAAAAAAAGCCCTTTCTCAAGAGCTTTCTTTGTTGCGTTCAGTCGGTTGTAATCACGGATGTCAGGCTTCTTTCTTGTCCTTCTTATCCATGTCGATGACCTTTTCGCCATCATAGTACCCGCACTTCTTGCAAACCGCGTGGGGGAGCTTCAGCTCGTGGCACTGGGGACACTCCACCAGGGTGGGGGCCGTCAGATTGTTATTCGCCGAACGACGGGAATCCCTCCGAGCCTTGGACGTTTTTCTTTTAGGTACTGCCATGATTACACCTCCTTATCCTCAAAACTCAATGCTTTTAGCGCATCAAAGGCGCTGTTTGTGGTCTTCTCGGCGCAGCTGCACCGAAACCGGTTGAGATCGACGCCGCACACGGGACAGAGCCCCTTGCAATCGGGCTTACAGAGGCTCACCATGGGGAGCTGCAAAAACAGCTCGTCCAGGAACGCCTGGGTAAGGTCGATCACCTCGCCCTCGTAAGGGTAGCTCTCGTCCTCCTCCTGGCGGAGGCTCGCACGGACGAACCTGTCCTCAAAGGAGAAGGCGAAGGGCCTTTCGAAGGCCTCGTTGCAGCGGGCGCAGCGATCCAGGATCGTGACGGAGGCCTCCCCTGTGACGGTGAAGCCTTCGCTGTCGCCGGTGACGGTGCCGGTCAAATCGGCGTCACCTACGAAGCGGACGGTCCGGCCGCAGTAGGTCTGCTCCTCCAGCGGGCCGTGCCAGGCATAGGCAAAAACCTCACCCAACCGCTTTGCCGCCTGATGAATGGACAGTTCCATAGCGCACCCCTCAAAATCAACCAAAGTGTATTCTACTTGCTTCGCGGCCGTTTGTCAACCACATTCTTGCCTTTTTTCTTTGCTTTTTCCGGCATGGGCGTCCGCTTTTCCGGGATGAGGCAGCGGCTGCCCCGGCCGATCAGGTCCTCCCGATGAGCAAGGCGCAAAGCTTTCTCCACCAACGGCCGGTTCTGGGGAAGCCAATACTGCATGAGGGCTCGCTGCATGCGCTTCTCCTCCCCCTTGGGGATGTGGATGGGCTCCATGGTCCGGGGGTCCAGGCCCGTCCAGTACATGCAGGTGGACACGGTGCCGGGGGTGGGATAGAAGTCCTGGACCTGCTCAGGCCGGTGATGGATGGACTTCAGATACTCAGAAAGCTCGATGGCGTCCTCCAACGTGCATCCCGGATGGGAGGAGATGAAGTAGGGCACCACGTATTGTTTCATGTTAAACTGTTTATTGAGCCGGGCATACTTGGTGAGGAAGGCCTCATAGACGGCATGGGAGGGCTTGTTCATGGCCGCCAGCGTCCGCTCGGACACGTGCTCCGGGGCCACCTTCAGCTGCCCGGACACATGATGCTGGACCAGCTCTTTGAGAAAGCTGTCGTCCTTGTCGAAGAGGGCATAGTCGAATCGAACGCCGGAACGGACAAACACCTTCTTTACCCCGTTGACCTGCCTGAGCCGCCGGAGAAGGTGCACATATTCCCTGTGGTCCGCGTGGGCCTTCATGACGGGGCAGGGGTCGTGGCCGATGCACTGCCGGTCCGGGCACACGCCCGACTTGGTCTGCTTGGGGCAGGCCGGGTGGCGGAAGTTGGCCGTGGGGCCGCCCACGTCGTGGATATAACCCTTGAAGGCCGGGTCGCGGGTCAGTTCCTCCGCCTCCTTCACCAACGATTCCTCGCTCCGGGAGGTAACCACCCTGCCCTGATGGAAGGTAAGGGCGCAGAAATTGCAGCCGCCGAAGCACCCCCGGCAGGAGGTCAGGGAGAAGGCCACCTCGGATAGGGCCGGGATGGGCCCTTTATACACGGGGTGAGCCTTGCGGGTGAAGGGCAGGGCGTAGACGGCGTCCAGCTCCGCCCTGTTTAACGGCGCGGAGGGTGGGTTGCAGACCAGATACCCCTTCTCGTGGGCCTGGACCAGAATCCTGCCCCGCACCGCGTCCTGCTCCCGGGCTTCGGCCATAAATGCTTCGGCGTACTTCCTTTTGTCTGCACAAACCTGCTGATAGGCGGGCAACGTCACATAGTCTTCAAGGCCGTCCAGGTTGGCCGACTGGTAGCAGCTGCCGGGGATGGAGCGGATATGGCCAATGGCCGTGCCGGCGTCCAAAGCTTCGGCCAGGGCCACAATGGACCTCTCCCCCATGCCGTACAGGAGCAGGTCCGCCCCCGCGTCATAGAGGATGGAGTGGCGCACCTTATCGTCCCAATAGTCGTAGTGGGCAAAGCGGCGAAGGCTGGCCTCGATGCCGCCGATGATAACGGGTACCCCGGCAAAGGCCTCCCGACAGCGGTTGGCATAGACGATGGTGGCCCTGTCGGGCCGCTTGCCCGCCCGGCCGCCCTCGGAGTAGGCGTCCTCGGACCGAGGGCGCTTAGCGGCGGTGTAGTGGTTCACCATGGAGTCGATGTTGCCGGAGGAAACCAGAAAGCCCAGCCGGGGCCTTCCCAGGCGGCGGAAATCCTGAACGCTGTGCCAGTCCGGCTGGCAGATGAGGCCCACGGAAAACCCCTTCGATTGGAGCACCCGGGCGATGATGGCCGCGCCAAAGCTGGGATGGTCGATGTAGGCGTCCCCCAACACATAAACAAAGTCCAGGGCCTCGATGGACAGACGGTCCATCTCCTCCCTGGTGGCGATGGGTATGCGGTCGATGGGCTGCCTACTCGTCTTCCTCATCCTCCTTCACAAAGGCCGCATGGGGGGATACGGGCTGGGCCACCGCGTCCAGCTCCCGATCCATAGGCACGATGCCCGCGCTTCTAAGCTCCCCCACCAGATAGTCGATGGTGTCAATCAGCTCCCGCCGCTCCTGCTCCATCTGCTGCATCTGGCGGATGATCTCGTCCAGAAAATCGTCCACCTGCTCCAGATCGTAGCCCAAAAAGGTCCTCCGAAAGGACTTGTTGGCGATAGCTTCCACGGTCATCATAAAACACACCTCTAAAACAACAGGGCGGCACAGGCCGCCCCAGGCTTGGATAGATCGGTTACAGGTCCTCGTACTCCCCGTTCTCGTTGCCGATCACGTCGTAGTTGGTGGGGGCCACCACGAAGATGCCCCGGCTGATCTTGGCGATGGTGCCGTTGAGGGCGTAGATGGCGCCGGAGATGAAGTCCAGTATCCGCTGAGCCGCACTCACATCCAGCTCCTCCATGTTGACGATCACGGGCTTGCGGGCCTTCAGGTTGTCGATGATGTTCTGGGCGTCCTCGTAGCTGACGGGATGATAGACGATCATCTTCATGGCCGCCACGTTGGGCATGGGCACCGTTTCCCCGCCCCCCTGGAGCCGAGCCTCCCGGGCCGTCTTTTTAGGCTCCGTCTCGATCAAGGGCCGGCGGCGGGTCGCAACGGCAGGCGCTCCCTCCTTCTCAGGGGCCACATCCTCCTCGAACAGATCGCCTTCCGGCTTGTCCTCCGCTTCCTCGATGCCGATAAAATCAAGGAACTTATTGTAGATACCCACAGTTTCCCCTCCTAAACAGGTCCTATTACAGTTTGTTCCGCTTCCCGAAGATGGCCGTGCCCACCCGAATCATGGTGGCTCCTTCCAGGATCGCCTCCGGATAGTCATGGCTCATGCCCATGGAGAGCTCCACGAGGGGCTGCTCCGGGAACAGGGGCCGCAGCTTCTCTCTAAGCTCATAGAGCCGGGCAAAATAGGGACGGGCCGCCTCCGGCTCCACATCGGGGGGAACGCACATGAGGCCCTCCACCCGGATATGCTTGAGTCCACAGGCTAACTCCATCAAATAGGGCACATCCTCTATGGCCGCGCCGCCCTTTTGCGCCTCGCCCCCGATGTTCACCTGCAGCAGGATCCCCTGCACGATGTCCAGCTTTTGGGCGTGAGCGTTGATGTCCAGGAGCAGTTTTTCCCGATCCACAGACTGGACGAGGCGAGCGTTGCCGATGATGTATTTTACCTTATTGCTCTGTAATTGTCCAATAAAATGGAGCTCCGCGCCCTGTTGTTTATAAAAAGTTAACTTATCCCGGACCTCCTGGGCATGGTTCTCCCCCACCGTTTTGAGGCCGCAGGCAAAGGCCTCTCGGATGCGGTCTGTCTCCACATATTTCGTGACGGCGATGAGCTGCACGTCCTTCCCGTCCCTGCCGGCTTTTTGACAGGCAGCCGCCATGCTTTCACGGACCTTGGTTATGTTCTCAGCAATGCTCATAGGATATGCCTCTTTTCTTACGGCACGGGCGTGGGCCGGGGCGTAGGTGTGGGCACGGCGGTGGGCGCCGGGGTATTGGACGGCGTGGGCGACGGGCCGGGCTCCTCGTCATCGTCGTCATGATACTGGAATCGGAGGCCCCGGGTCAGGCGGATGTTCCTATCCGCCGCCTCGATGATGGCCGTCTCGCCATCGGAAGCGGGGATGACCACCTGGATGGGCTGATAGGCCCGGCCGGTGTTGATGAACACATAGGGTATGCCGCCGTTGTAGTAGAGGCCCTTCACGGGGATGGAGACGCCGCTGGCTTCAGAATGGATGCTGAAGGTCATAGTCCGATTCTCCAGCACCGGCAGCACGTCCCGGTTGACCTCCAGGATGTACAGCACGTTCTTGGCCGCAGGTCGCTCGGCCACCACTCGGCCCATGTAAGACGTATCCTGATACTTCACCTTCATCTCGTAGGTGTTGCCCACTTTGAGGCGCTGGGAGCTGGAGGCGGACACGTTGAAGGCCACATAGAAGCCGTTGGGGTCCACGATGCGGTAGACGCCGGCGGTGTTGTAGGAGGCGGACACAGGCGAGGACGTGACCCGCCCCACCTGGGTGGGCGTGAGAGAGTCGATGCTCATGGCGTTCTCATAGCCGTCCAGATGAAAGCTGATATAGCCCGTGCCGGAGTTGTTGACGAGGGTGCTCTCCGCGGAGAAGGCGCTCTTTAAGCTGTCCAGCTGCTGATAGCTGGCGGTCAAGGTGGCGTCGGTGGGCACCAGCTGCCTGAGCAGGTTCTGCCGGGCGGTCAAAAGATCGTCCAGCTCCTCGGAGAGCTGGATATAGTCCAGGCCGTCCTTGCCCAGGGAAGCCTGGGTCATTTGATTCACGATCTCCTCGATCCGGGTGTTGTAGACGGCCACTTGGTCGGGCACCGTGAGGCCGTCGGCGGAGCTGAGGCGCAGCAGGGTGATCTGCTGCTGGTAGATCTGCTGCTCCTTGCTGACGATATCGGACATCTGGTTCTCATAGCCCTTGCGGTAGAGATACGCCACCTGCTGGGAATTGTTGACCATATCCCCTTCGCTGACCAGAAAGCGGATGGTGTGATAATCCTCGGATGTGGCCACGTTCTCCCGCCGGATGATGACGCCGGTGAATTCGAGATCCCCTTCCACCGTGTCGGTGCCGAGACGCCCCGTGGTGGGCCGCAAAATGCGGTAACCAACATAGGCGCCCACCAGCAGGATGGGCACCAACAGCAGCAGATAGAATCGAAGCCTAAACCGTTTTGTCTTCTGCTTCCTGGCCGACAACTTCCTTCACCTCGTAGCCCTGTTTCGAAGACCGGCCGTACTGCCGATCGAAGTTCTCCCGGTTCTTGGCGATGTATCCCTCGTAAAGAGCCGCGCCGTCCATACCGCTGCGGATGCACATGCTGATAAAGAAGTGCAGCACGTCCACCAGCTCCTCCCGGATGGCCTTGAGGTCCTGGGGCTTCTTGTTCTTCCACCACTTATACTGGACCTCATTGAGGACCTCCATGATCTCCTCGATGCAGGCAAGGGCGTCCTTCTGCATCCACTCCTCATAGGAATACTGCAGGTTCCGGCGCTTCATGATGTCCTCATCCAGGCTCTTTTGCAGAGCGAAGATCACGTCCAGCCGGTCGGGCTGCGTCGAGCTCATTTCCTCTGTATCCACTGATCGAGTATCCCTTTCATTTCCTTCTGTACGCCCTTCGTGGGTCCCACCGCCGCTAAAATCGCCCGCCGGGGGGACAGCACGTGGGGCAAAATGTCGTTTACCCTGTCTATTGTAACACATTCGATGGCGGATAGGGTATCCTCTATTGTAAACTCTTTGTTTTGTAAAAGTAACCTTTTTCCGATGGCGTTCATGTGAGCGCCGCTTCCCTCCATGCCGAGCAGAAAGCTCCCCTTGAGCTGGGCGCGGCTTCTGTGAAACTCCGCTTCCGTGAGTCCCCCTTCCCGGAGCTTATAGAGCTCCTCCAGCGCCAGGCGCAGGGTGTTGGTCGCCTGCTTTTCGCCGCTGCCAAAGTAGAGGCAGATGGCGCCGGTGTCCCGGTAGGCCATGGGGTAGGTGTAGACGGAATAGGCAAGGCCCAGCTCCTCCCGGATCTTCTGGAAGAGGCGGCTGGACATGCTGCCGCCCAGGGCGTTGCTGAGGACCGCCAGGGCGAAGTTTTCCGCCGTGTCGAGGCGGTAGCCGGGGAGCATCAAACAGGCGTTCACCTGCTCCGTGTCCTTCTGGACGAACAGCCACTTCTTCCCCGCTTTGGGCTCCTGTTCCCTGACCATGTCCCCCTCCCCCCGGAGGCAATCGGCAAAGGCCCTTTCCAGTAGCGGCAGCAGCGCCTCGGGGACGAAGCTCCCGGCGCAGGCGATGACCATATTGCCGGTGATATACCGACGGCCCATGTAGGAGAGGACCTGGTCCCGGGTGAAGGCGGAGACGGTCTCGGGTGTGCCCAGAATGGCAGACGAAAGGACCGTGCCCTGATAGTAGGCGGCGCCGGCGGTCTCGAAAGCCTTGTCCTCAGGGGAGTCCTCACTCATCAATATCTCCTCGATGACCACCCGCTTCTCCTTCTCCATCTCCCCTTCGTCGAGAGCCGGGTGCAGGGTGATGTCGGAAAGCATGTTCACGGCCAGGGGCAGATTCTCATCCAAAACCTTGGCGTAGAAGCAGGTGCACTCCTTGGCGGTGAAGGCGTTGAGGTTCCCGCCCACCGCGTCCATCTCAGCGGCGATATCCGCCGCGGACCGACGGAACGTGCCCTTGAAGACCATGTGCTCGATGAAATGGCTGATGCCTGCCTCTGCATCGCTCTCAAAAACGGAGCCCGCATTGACCCATACGCCGATGGACACGGACCGCACATGGTCCATGGGCTCCATGATGACGCGGATGCCGTTGGTTAGTTTTTCCTGTTTGATCAAATTGCTGTTCTCCTTTTTTTGCGTAGGATGCCCCGAACCAGCGCAGGTTAGCAAAAGAGGGCGTAATGGCTCCATTACGCCCCCAAGCGTTGTTCCGCCTTATTTGTCCTTCTGCTCGTCTTCCGGCAGAAGGCCCTTGCGATCCAGGCTGATCTTGCCCGTCTTGGGGTCGATCTCGATGACCCGGACCAGCACCTTGTCGCCCAGATTCATGACATCTTCCACCTTGGCCACCCGTTTCTTGTCCATGCGGGAGATGTGCAGAAGCCCGTCCTTGCCGGGGGTCAGGTTGATGAAGGCGCCGAAGGTCTGGATGTTCACCACGGTGCCGAGATACACTTCACCGACTTCGATCTCCTTCACGATGCTGTCGATGATCTTCTTGGCCTCCTGAGCCGCCGCCTCGTCGGGAGAAGCGATGGACACGGTGCCGTCGTCCTCGATGTCGATCTTGACGCCGGTCTGGGCGATGATGCCGTTGATGGTCTTGCCGCCGGAGCCGATGACGTCGCGGATCTTGTCGGGGTTGATCTTGAAGCTGATGATCCGAGGCGCATAGGGAGAGAGCTCTGCCCTAGGCTCGCTGAGGCACTCGCACATCTTGTCCAGGATGAAGAGCCGACCGCGGCGGGCCTGCGCCAGAGCGCGGGTCAGAATCTCCTCGTCGATGCCCTTGATCTTGATGTCCATCTGGATGGCGGTGATGCCCTCCCGGGTGCCGGCCACCTTGAAGTCCATGTCGCCCAGGAAGTCCTCGAGACCCTGGATGTCGGTGAGCACGGCGATGTTGCCGGTGTCCACGTCCTTGATGAGGCCCATGGCCACGCCCGCCACCATCTTCTTGATGGGCACACCCGCGTCCATGAGGGCCAGGGTGCTGGCGCAGATGCTGGCCTGGGAGGTGGAACCGTTGCTGGAGATGACCTCACTTACGAGCCGCATGCAGTAGGGGAACTCCTCCTCGCTGGGAAGCACAGGGAGCAGCGCCCGCTCGGCGAGGGCGCCGTGGCCGATCTCCCGGCGGCCGGGGCTGCGGACGGGGCGGGTCTCACCGGTGCTGTAGGGGGGCATGTTATACTGGTGCATGTAGCGCTTGGAGTCCTCAAGACCGATGCCGTCCAAAATCTGGGCCTCGGAGATGGTGCCCAGCGTGGCGATGGTCATGACCTGGGTTTGTCCCCGGGTGAACACGGCGCTGCCGTGGGTCCTTTCGAGAATGCCCGCTTCGCACCAGATGGGCCGGATCTCCTCCTGGCCGCGGCCGTCGGGCCGGATCTTCTTATTGATGATCTTGTCCCGCATGACCTCTTTGGTCATGTTGTACAGGATGGCGTCGATGTCCTTCGCCTCGTCGGGATGCTCCTCGTCGAAGGCGGCATGGACTTCGGCCTTCACCTCTTCGGTGCGGACCTCCCGCTCGTGGCGGTCGAAGGTATCCATCTGCCAGACCACCTTGTCCATGGCGAATTCGCGCACGGCCTTGTCCAGCTCTTCGGCAGGCTTATGGATGTTGACCTCCATCTTGGGCTTGCCGATCTCGTCCTGGATGCCCTGAATGAAGGCGCAGATCTTCTTGATCTCCTCATGGGCGAACAGGATGGCGCCCAGCATCTCCTCCTCGGTGAGCTCCTGGGCACCGGCCTCCACCATCATGACGGCGTCCTTGGTGCCGGCCACGGTGAGGGTCAGGCGGCTCTTTTCCCGATCCTCCACGCCGGGGTTCAGGATGTACTTCCCATCCACATAGCCCACGGCCACGGAGCCGGTGGGGCCCATGAAGGGGGCTTCGGAGATGGACAGGGCGATGGAGGAGCCCAGCATGGCTATGATGTCAGGCTGCACGTCCTGATCGACAGACAGGCAGGTGGCGATGACCTGCACGTCGTTATAGAAGCCCTTGGGGAACAGGGGCCGAAGGGGCCGGTCGATGAGCCGGTCGGTCAGGATGGCCTTCTCGGAGGGACGGCCTTCCCGCTTGATGAAGCCGCCGGGGATCTTGCCCACGGAGTAGAGCTTCTCTTCGAATTCGATGGACAGGGGCAGAAAATCCACGCCGTCCCGGGGGGCTTTCGCCACGGTGGCGCAGACCAGCACCGCGGTACCGCCGCAGCGCACCAGGCAGGAGCCGCCTGCCTGCTCGGCATACTTGCCGGTTTCGACGATGAGCTTGCGATCGCCGATCATGGTTTCGAACTGTTTGAACATTCCTCTTTATATCCTCTTTCTTATATTGATGCCTGTGTTAGTATAGCCCGTTTTCAGACGCAAGGAGGAAGAGCGCCCAAAAACGGAGGCGGGTTCTTCGCCCGCCTCCCTGCCTTGTCGTTACTTTCTGAGGTTCAGCGCTGCCAGGATGGCACGATACCGCTCGATGTCCTTCTCCTTCAGGTAGTTGAGAAGGCCCCGGCGCTGACCGACCATCTTCAAAAGGCCGCGACGGCTGTGATGGTCGTTCTTGTTGGTGGCAAGGTGCTCGTTGAGGTGGTTGATCCGCGCAGTGAGAAGCGCGATCTGCACCTCGGGGGAACCGGTGTCGCCCTCATGCAGGGCGTACTTGGTGATGATCTCCTGTTTGGTCATGATAACATATCCTCCTTTTATTTTAGCCCCGCGAACTGAGAAGAAGTGAAGGTCGAAAACGACCCGGAGATACGCTTGGACCCGGTCTGCGGTTTAACCTTCGATACTGTATCACAAACCCTTCGGCTTGTAAACAGTTTTTTTCTCGGAAATAAAAAGTTTTTGCGCCGTCTGCACGTCCCGTCCGATCTGCTCCGAAAGGGCTTCCAGGGAGGGGAAGGTCCGCTCCTCCCTGAGCCGGGAGAGGAAGGCCACGGACAGCTCCGCCCCGTAGAGGGACAGCCTTTCGTTCAGGATGTAGGTCTCCACGGTCCGATGTTTTCCCGCCACGGTGGGGTTCCTGCCCACGTTGGTCACAGCGGGATGCTCGATGCCGTCAACGATAGCGCAGGTGGCATAGACCCCGTCGAGGGGAAGCAGCTGCTCCTCGGTCTCCACATTGGCAGTGGGATAGCCCAGCGTGTGGCCGATGCGGCGAGCGCTGACCACCGGCCCGGTCAGGGTGTAGGGACGGCCCAGCAGCACCCGGGCGGCTTCCATGTCTCCCGCGCCGATGCAGGCACGGATGCGGGTGCTGGACACGGGCTCGCCATCCACCCGCACGGGGTCGGCAATGAGTACGTCAAAGCCGTGCCGTTCCCCCAAGGCCCGCAGCGTGTCGGCGGTGCCCGCCCCGTATTGGCCGAAGGTATAGTTGAACCCGGCGGCCAGGGCGGCGATGTCATATCGCGCCTGAAGATAGGCCACAAAGTCCTCGGGGGACAGGTCCGCGAAGCTCTGGGTGAAGTCCACCATGTCCACCCGATCGGCGCCCGCTTCCCTCAGCCAGCGGGTCCGCTGGTCCGGGGTGGACAGGCACGTCACCGGCAGATGCAGGAGCTTTCCCGGGGCGTCGGTGAAGGTGAAGGCCACGGTCCGGGCATCCAGCTTTCGCGCGATCTTCGCCGCCTGACACACCAACGCCTGGTGGCCCATATGGACCCCGTCGAACATGCCCAGGACCAGGACCGATCTTTCTTTTATCCTCTGTTCGCTCATAAGCCTTTATTCATACAGGTGCACGATGAGCCGCACCCGGTTCTTCTCTATCCGGCCGATGCCCAGGAACAAGCTGCCCGAATAGAGCCGCACCACGCCGTCGGGCTGTCGATCGACCCCGTGCAGGTCCGTGGGCAAGCCGTTTTTGGTGGGGATCAGACGATCCTCGGATAGGGTCAGGGCAGGATATTGACCCAGCGCCTCCTCGCAGCAGATCAGCGCTTTTTCCAAAGTGCCCGCTTCCTTGAGTTCCCTCAGCTCCTCCACGGTGAAGGATCGCTCCACCGAGAAGGGGCCGGACCGGGTGCGCAGCAGGCACCCCATGTGGCCGCAGGTGCCCAAGGCATGGCCGAGGTCGTGGCACACGGTCCGCACATAGGTACCCCTCGAGCAGGTCATTTCAAGGAGGAACCGCCCCTCCCCTTCCTGGTGCAAAAGCTGTAGGTCGCGAATTATCACGGGGCGGCGTTTCTCGGGCACGTCTATCCCCCGGAGTGCCAGGTCGTAGAGCTTCTGGCCATTGCTCTTGAGGGCGGAATAGGCGGGTGCCAGCTGCTCTATCTGGCCCCGAAAACGGGGCAGGACGGCCTCTACGGCAGACAGGTCCAGATCCCCTGGCCCTTCCTCCACCACCTGGCCGAAGCTGTCCTGGGTGTCCGTAGCGGTGCCCAGGATCAGCTCGAAGCGGTAGGTCTTTTCCTTATCTACGAGATAGTCGAAAAGGCGCACGGCTCTCCCCACGCACACGGGCAGAATGCCTGCCGCGCCAGGGTCCAACGTGCCCAGATGCCCCACCCGCTTCTCGCCGAACAGCCGGCGGATGTCCACCACGCAGTCGGAGCTGGACAGGCCCGGGGGCTTTAAGAGGGGTACGATGCCTTCCATGGTCATGCGTTGTCAAAGGCGGCAAGCAGCGCCTTTGTGACCTGCGCCTCTGCCTCGGAAAGGGGCATATGGAGGGTAGCGCCGGCTGCCCGCACGTGGCCGCCGCCGCCATAGGCTTTGGCAAGGGCTGCGCAGTCCACCTTCCCCTTGGAGCGCAGGCTCAGCTTCACTTCGTTCTCCCCCTCCTCCCGGAGGAAGCAGGCCACCTGCACGGTCTCCACGTCCCGAAGGCTGTCGATGATGCCCTCGGCGTCAGCCTTGAGGCCGCCCACGGCTTCCGTCTCGGCCTTGGACAGGGTGGCGACGATGAGCTGTTCATCCCGGTAGAGCCGGGCGTTCTCCACGGTCCGGGCGGTCATCCTGAGCTTTTGAAGCCGCTGGTTGCGAAAGAGGAGACGGTTGCACTCGGGAAGGTCGAAGCCGCTCGCCATGACCTTTCCCATGAGGGCGAAGGTCCGGGGCGTCACGCTGGAATAGGCGAAGTTGCCCGTGTCCGTGGCGATGGCTGTATAGAGGCAGACCCCGGCTTCGGGAGAGATGGGCTGGTCGAAGGCCTCGTAGAGCAGGGCGATGAGCTCCCCCGTGGCGGCGCAGTCCTCAATATAGTTGACCTGGGCATAGCCCGGGTTGGTGATGTGGTGGTCGATGCAGAGGCTCTGCTTCTCCCCCACCCGGCCCCACTGCTGCCCAGTCCGGCCAATGTCCGCGCAATCCACGGCCACAAAGGCCTCTGCATCCACCGGGGCGTCCGGCGGCAAAACCTGATCCGCGCCGGGCAGAAAAGCGTAGAGATGGGGCATGGGATCGTCACAGACGACCCAAGCCGCCTTGCCCAGCTGAGAAAGCAGCCTTTGGAGCGCCAGGCAGGAGCCCAAGGTGTCCCCATCGGGGGCCACGTGGGCGATCAGCACGAAATGCTCATGCTCCCGCAGGAACCGGACAGCGTCAGTCAGCATCGGGCTTATTCTCCCCGCCGATATCCAGCTTGCTCAGGATATCCGCGATATGGACGCTGTAGGCGATGCCCTCGTCCAGGACGAACTTGAACTTGGGGATGGCCCGGATCTGCATGCGCTTGCCCAGCTCCCAGCCGATGTGGCCGGCGGCGTTGTTCAACGTGGCGATGGTGTCCTTTCTCGCCTGTTCATCGGTATCATAGACGGACACGCTGACCTTGCAATACTTGAGGTCCCGGGTCACGCTGCATTCGGATATGGTGGTCATGGCGGAGATCCGGGGATCCTTCATGTCGAAGATGATGCCGGACAAAGTCTTTTTGATCTCCTCGTTGAGCCGTTCGGTTCGGTTGTTTGCCATAGTTTGCTCCTTTTATAAGGAATTATATAAAGCTCACACCTTTTCTTAAGAAAGAAAAGGTGCAGCCAAAAGAACTTTAAGAATGGAACCCTGTATTCAGCAAAGCCATATTTTCCTTCTTAAGTTTCTCTTTTTGGGGCGCCTTTTTCTCCTTTGTCCAAAGAGAAAAAGGCGCAAATAAACCCAATCTTTCGTTCTTACCGCTCCACCTGCTCCATGGTGTAGGCTTCGATCACGTCGCCCTCATGGACGTCGTTGAAGTTCTCGAAGGAGATACCGCACTCGTAGCCGGAGGCAACCTCCTTCACGTCGTCCTTGAACCGCTTGAGGGAGGAGATCTTGCCGTCGTAGACCACCACGCCGTCCCGGACCACCCGGACCTGGGCGCTGCGGGTCACCTTTCCGTCCTGGACGTAGGCGCCGGCGATGGTGCCCACGCCGCTGATCTTGAAGGTGTTGCGGACGGACACGCGGCCCATCTCCACCTCCTTGAACACGGGCTTGAACATGCCCTTCATGGCGGCCTCCACGTCCTCGATGGCGTTGTAAATGACGCGATAGGTGCGGATGTCCACCTTCTCCTTCTCCGCCAGGGTGCGGGCCGTGGCGTCGGGCCGGACGTTGAAGCCGATGACGATGGCGTTACTGGCAGAGGCGAACATGACGTCGCTCTCGGTGATGGCGCCCACGGCGTTGTGGATGCAGCGGACCCGGACTTCGTCGTTGCTGAGCTTTTCAAGGCTCTGTTTCACGGCCTCGGCGGAGCCCTGCACGTCGGCCTTGACGATGATGTTCAGCTCCTTCAAGTCGCCCTCGGCCATCTGGTTGAACAGCTCGTCCAAAGAGACCTTCTGCATGGCCTTGATCTGAGCGGCCTTGATCTTGTCCTTGCGCTCCTCAGCCACCTGACGGGTCAGCTTGTCGGCGTCGGCCACGTTCATGACGTCGCCGGCCTCGGGGACCTCGTTGAAGCCCAGGATCTCCACGGGGGTGGAGGGACCGGCGGTGTTCACCGTGCGGCCCTTGTCGTCGATCATGGCGCGGATGCGGCCGTAGGCCGTGCCGGCGATGATGGTGTCGCCCTTCTTCAAGGTGCCGTTCTGGACCAGGACGGTGGCCAGGGGGCCCCGCGCCTTATCCAGCTTCGCCTCGATGACGGTGCCCTTGGCGAGCCGGTTGGGGTTGGCCCGAAGCTCCAGCACGTCGGCCTGCAGGAGGACCATTTCAAGCAGCGTGTCCAAATTGATGTTCTTCTTGGCGGACACGGGCACCACGATGGTGTCGCCGCCCCAGTCCTCGGAAACCAGGCCGTATTCGGTGAGCTGCTGGGTCACCTTGTCCGGGTCGGCCCCGGGCTTGTCGATCTTGTTCACCGCCACCACGATGGGCACGTTGGCGGCCTTGGCGTGGTTGATGGCCTCGATGGTCTGAGGCATGATGCCGTCGTCAGCGGCCACCACCAGAATGACGATATCCGTGACCTGAGCGCCGCGGGCCCGCATGGAGGTGAAGGCCTCGTGGCCCGGGGTGTCGATGAAGGTGATCTGACGGCCCTTGCACATGACGGTATAGGCGCCGATGTGCTGGGTGATGCCGCCGGCCTCGCCCGCCGTCACGTTGCTGTGGCGGAAGGCGTCCAGCAGGGAGGTCTTGCCGTGGTCCACGTGGCCCATGATGGTGACCACCGGGGGCCGGGGCTGAAGCTGATCCTCCCGATCCTCCTCCTGGGCGTTGTCCGCCAGCACGTCCTCATAGGACTTGGCGATCTGCTGCTCCAGGGTGATGTTGTACTCGCTGGCGATGAGCTCACAGGTATCGAAGTCGATGTCCTGGTTGATGGTGGCCATGATGCCCAGCAGGAACAGCTTCTTGATGATCTCGGCGGCGGGCTTGCCGATCTTTTCGGACAGCTCCTTCACCGAGATGGTTTCGGAGGTGATGACCGCGTGGTCGATGATGACGGGCGCGGGCTTCACGGCCTCCTGCTTGCTGTTCTTGCCCTTACGGCGGTTGCCCATGGAGCCGTCCTCATCCCACACCACAGAGGGGCCGTTTTCCTTCTGCATAGCCTTCTTGTTCTTGGCCTTCTTATCCTTGTCGTAATTGTTGTTGCTCCGGTTCCGGTTCTGGTCCCGGGACCCGGCGCTGGGGTTGATGACCACAGCCCGGCTGCCGTTCTGGGGCGCCTGGGGACGGTCGGTCCTGGGTGCGTTGCCGTCCCGACGGGGGCGGTCATTAAAGCCGGTCTGAGGCCGATTGTCCCCCGGACGGCGATCCTGATTGGAGGGCCGCTGGCCGCTGCCGTCCCGGCGGGGACGGTCGGCGGGCGTGGCCACATAGGCCGGCTTCTGAGCGACAGGCTCCGCCTTCTGCGCGGGCTTTGCGGGGGCTTCCGCCGGAGGAGCGGACCGCTCCATCTGCGCCACCGGGGCAGGCTCCGCTGCGGGAGCTGCCGCCTGGGGCGTTTGAGCCGGGGGCTCGGGCGCGGTTTGGACCGTGGCCTCGCTGACCTGGTCCGCGGCGTCCACCACGTAGGCGTTGCTCTCGCCGGATTCCAGGAACTTCTTGAGCCGCTCTGCCTTCTCCCTCTCCGCCTGCTCCCGCTGCTCCCGCTGCTCCTTCTCAATGAGCCGGTTTTCCGCGGCCTTGGCGGACGCCAGCAACTGGCTGAGGGCTTCCCGATCCGACTTGAGCCGGTTCAGCAGCTCCTCCGCGCCGGTCTTGACGCTCTTGGCTGTATCAAAGAAATTAGATGCCATACCTTCAACCCCCTACTTCCGTTTCGGATGCCATTGCATCCAGTATCAAATTCGCAAACTGTATATCCGTCACCGCCATGACCACGTGGCCTTCTCGGCCGATGGCCCGTCCCACCTCCGGGACCAGCTTCAGCGGTGTTTTTCTCCCCGCGCACAGGGACGAGAAGCGCTCCTTTGTGTTCTCGGCGGCCGTTTCCTCCAGCAACACCAGCTTTGCTTTCCCCGCCTTCACGGCCCGTTCCGCGGCAAACTCTCCGCTTCTACACTTTCCCGCCCTCCGGCAGAGGCCCAGGCTGTTAAAGAGCTTCGTTTCCGCCACCGATGATCACCTGCCTGAGATAGGCGGCCGCGTCTTCAGAGAGCGGATGCTCCAGCGCTCGCTCGAGTGCTCGCGTCTTCACGGCCTTGCCTAAACACGCTTCCGCCCGGCAGAGGTACGCCCCCCGGCCGTTTTTGCGGCCGGTCTCATCGGCGACGATCTCGCCCTCCGGGGTGCGGACCACCCGGATGAGCTCCCGTTTGGGCTTCATCTCCCGGCAGGCCACGCACATGCGCATGGGGACCTTCTTCATCAAAGCTTATGCCTCCTGGCCGGCCATGGCCATCTCTGCCTGGCTCTGGCTCTTGATGTCGATCTTCCAGCCCGTCAGCTTGGCGGCCAGGCGGGCGTTCTGGCCCTCCTTGCCGATGGCCAGCGAGAGCTGGTTGTCGGGCACGATGACCCGGGCCGCCTTCTCCTCCTCGTTGATATAGACCATGAGGACCTTGGCCGGGCTCAGGGCCTTGGCGATATAGATGGCGTTGTCGGGATCCCACTCGATGATGTCGATCTTCTCATTGGCGATCTCGTTGCAGATGCGCTCCACCCGAGCGCCCCGCTGGCCCACGCAGGCGCCCACGGCATCCACCTGGGGATCGGTGGAAAAGACGGCGATCTTGGTGCGGGCCCCCGCCTCCCGGGCGATGGACTTGATCTGGACAGTGCCTGACATGATCTCGGGGACTTCCATTTCGAACAGCCGCTTGATGAGGCCGGGATGGGTCCGGGACACCACCACCTGGGGGCCCCGATTGTCCTTGCGGACCTCCAAAACGTAGACCTTGATGCGCTGGCTGTTCTCGTAGGTCTCCCCGGGGATCATCTCGTTGGGGGTCAGAATGCCGTCGGTCTTGCCCAACTCCACGTAGGCGTTGCCCTTCTCCACCCGCTGCACGATGGCGGTGAGGATCTCGTTCTCCTTCTCGGCGTACTCCTCGTAGATGTTGCCCCGCTCAGCCTCCCGGATGCGCTGGACCACCACCTGCTTGGCCGTCTGGGCGGCAATGCGTCCGAACTTGCGGGTGTCGGCCTCCTCCTCCATGACGTCGCCCACCTCATAGAGGGCGTTCACCTTCTTGGCGGCGGCGAGGGAGATCTCCACGGTGGGGTCCATGACCTCCTCCACCACGGTCTTGCTGGCGTAGATGTGGATCTCGCCCGTGGTGCCGTCGATCTCGGCCCGCACGTTGCCCTGGGAGTTGTAGTTGCGCTTATAGGCGAAGATCAGGGCGGATTCCACCGCGGAGAGCAGCACGTCCTTGCTGATTCCCTTCTCCTTCTCCAGTGCGTTGAGAGCCTCGATAAAATCTGCGTTCATTGTCGTGTCCTTTCCTGTTCTTAAAACTCGATATACGGGCGGATGAGCGCCGCGTCCTTCTTCTCTATGGTGTGCTCCTTGCCCCCCTCGGTGCGGAGGACGAAGCTGTTTTCGCCGTAGCTCACCAATGTGCCGTGAAGCTGCTTCAGGCTCTTGCCCGACGCCATCTTGAGGGGCAAATAGAGCTTCACCTCGATGGGCTTTGTGAGGTTCCGCTCAAAGTCCTTGGCAAGCTTCAAGGGACGGTCGAGGCCCAGGCTGCTCACGGACAGGGTGTAGGCCTGCTCGATGGGGTCCGCCTCGTCCAGGACCGATTCAAGGGCACGGCTCACCGTTTCACAGTCCTCGATGGTGACGCCGCCCTCCTTGTCGATGTAGAAGGTCAGCACCCAGTCCCCGTACTCCTTCTGGAACTCCACGTCCCAAAGGACGAAGCCCAACTGCTCCACGGTCTCGCGGCACAATTCTTCGCACACTTCGGTGGTCTTCACGCCCTTCCTCCCCTCTCATAAGGAAAGAGTGGGTCGCCCCACTCTCCACACTTGTTTCTCATTCCAACGCTGGCAAGTATACCATAGTATTCCCAAAAGCGCAAGAGAAAAATGCGCCGATATTTCTGCAAATTGTTTGTACAGCGCCGTCTTGGGTCATCCCTTGCCGCTTGCCGGAGAATATGGTATGCTGGGCTCATCCAGATAAGGAGGCCAGATCATGGATATCCGAACCTATGACCGCTACCACGAAGCCGAGGTGCTCTCCCTCTACGACAGCGTGAGTTGGACCGCCTATACCCAATCGCCCCAGACCCTGCGGGCGGGGTTCGAAGGGTCCCTGTTCATTTTGGCCGCCTATGAGGCGGATGAGCTGGTGGGGCTGCTGCGGGCCGTGGGAGACGGACAGACGGTGGTGCTCCTCCAGGACATCCTGGTGCGCCCCGACCGCCAGCGCCAGGGCGTGGGGACTATGTTGGTCCGGGCGGCCCTGGCGCGCTGCAACAATGTGCGGCAGGTGCAGCTGATCACCGACGATCGACCAGAGACAGCAGCTTTCTATGAGTCCCTGGGATTCAAGAGTCTCGAACAATTAGGCTGCAAGGGATTTATGCGCGGATAACGAAATAACAACTGAAAAGGAGCCGCGCGGTCGCACGGCTCCCGTAAAGGGGCTGCCCCGTTTCCAGGGCAGCCGGTTTGGTTTATATCTCCTTCATGCGCTCGTTGAGCCGCTTCAGCTTGCCCTTCCAGGCCAGATACTGGATGACCCATATGATGGCGAAGATGAGCACGAAGACCAAAAAATATTTGAGAAAGCCCATCAAGCTGTGCTCCATCCACCCCGTGATATAGGCGATGGGTAGCATGGCCCCCGCCAGGATCAGGAAGTATATCCCCGTCTGCCGCAGGATGCCCCAGTCCGTTTCCCAAACCAGGGAGCTTGCCGCGCTGGCCGCACCAATGGCGCCGCAAAGCAGCGTTTGCAGGGCCACAGCCCCCAGCTCCGTTCCCACCGTCTCGATGAAAGCGGGCATACAGACCTCAAAGGTGCCCCTCCCTAAAATGGCCGACGCCAGCAGGGACATACAATGCCCGATGGCGATGCCCAGCGGAAATCCCAGCAGGGCGCGCAGAACGATCTTTTTTTTCATAGCTATTACCTCCTCATATTCCCAAAATGGTCTTGATTTTGGCAACGTAGCGCCGAGACGCATAGGTCACCGTGCCGTCGACAAGCCGCACGCAGATGGTGCCGGAGAAGCTCAGGTCGAACCCCTTCACCTTTCTGAGATGGATGATCTCCGACTGGGATATCCGCACGAAGGTGTGAGGATCCAGCCGCTGTTCCCACTCGTAGAGGGGGCCTCGCAGGGCAAATACCCCTTGCTCCGTGGCGGCATAGACCCGACCGTCCTGGGTATAGACGCGCACCAGGGTTTCCGGCGATAGCACCATGGCCTCCTCCCCACGGAAACCCAGCAGAAGTTGGTTCTGCCCTGCCTTCAGCCGCGTGAGCAAGGCTTTGACCTCCTCGCTCATGCGGTCGGTGTGGATGACGACTCGAGGCTCCCGGCATCCCGGTTGTATCTGGACTTCGATCTGCATGTGGCGTTCCTCCTTTGCACGGGTTGAGCATAGCCGAAGCGGGGCAATTTGTCCACCGATTTGGGATATGCGGTTGATTTTGGGGGCTATGCGGTAAAAGCAAAGGAGCCGAGCGATTTGCGCGGCTCCCGTTGACTTGCAGCAGGGTTTAGAGGGACACATCCTCCACGTAGAGCTCCCGTACGGCGGGGGCTTCCTTCTTGGGTTCGGGCTTGGGCTCGGGCTCCACGAGGCCGTCGCGGACGTCGAAGAACTTCTTGGCCACCTGAGGCAGCAAGGCGTAGCTCAGCACGTCCTCCTCCTGATGGGCCTGTTCGCCCAGCTCCTTCCTGTACTTTTCCAGCTCCGGCTCGATCAGGTCGGCGGGACGGCAGGTGATGACCTTCTCCTCGCCGATGGCCATCTTACGGACCTCCTCGTTCACTTCGCCGGGGAGCTTGCCGTAGGCGCCCCTGAGAAGATCCTTGCTGTTGTTGGGGAAGGTCTTATAGCGGCCCATGAGCACGTTGAACACGGCCTGGGTGCCCACAATCTGGCTGGTGGGGGTCACCAGGGGCGGATAGCCAAAGTCCTTGCGGACCTGGGGGATCTCCGCCAGCACGTCGTAGTACTTATCCTCGGCGCCGGCGTCCTTGAGCTGCTTGACCAGGTTGCTGAGCATGCCGCCGGGGACCTGATAGATCAGGGTGTTGGTATCCACCATCATGGACTTGGTGGTGTAGATGCCCTCCTGCATCATCCTATCCTGGACCTTGCGGAAGTGCTTGGCTACCTCGGCAAGGGCGCTAAGGTCGAGGCCCGTATCCCGCTCGGTGCCCTTCAATGTGGCCACCAGGGACTCGGTGGCGGGCTGGGCGGTGCCGTTGCCGAAGGGGCTCAGGCAGGTGTCCACGATGTCCACGCCGGCCTGAGCGGCCATGAGGTTGGTCATGTCACCGGTGCCGGTGGTGTTGTGGGTGTGCAGGTGGATGGGGATGTCACCCAATTCCGCCTTCATCTTCTTGATGAGACTGTAGGCGTCGTAGGGCAGCAGGAGGTTTGCCATGTCCTTGATGCAGATGGAGTCGGCGCCCATCTCGACCAGCTCCTTGGCCAGCTTCACGAAATATTCCTCGGAATGGACCGGGGAGATGGTGTAGCTGAGAGCCGGTTCGCACCAGCCGCCGTACTTCTTGGTGTACTTGATTGCGGCTTCCAGGTTCCGGGTGTCGTTCAGGGCGTCGAAGATGCGGATGATGTCGATGCCGTTCTCGATGGCCTTGCGGCAGAAGGCCTCCACCACGTCGTCGGCGTAGTGCTTATAGCCCAGGATGTTCTGGCCGCGGAAGAGCATCTGCAGCTTCGTCTTGGGCAGGGCCTTACGAAGCTGACGGAGCCGCTCCCAGGGGTCCTCGTTGAGGTACCGCAGGCAGGCGTCGAAGGTGGCGCCGCCCCAGACCTCCAATGACCAGAAGCCGATGTTGTCCAGGGCTTCGCAGGCGGGGAGCATATCGGAAAGGGGCATCCGGGTGGCTGCCTTGCTCTGGTGGCCGTCCCGCAGGATGGTATCGGTGATGTACAGTTTATTGGCCATAGTCTACCTCACTTGAACAGGGCTAGGAACACGCCCGCCGCAATGGCCGAGCCGATGACGCCGGCCACGTTGGGACCCATGGCGTGCATGAGCAGGAAGTTTCCGGGCTTGGCCTTCTGGCCTTCCACCTGGGAGACGCGGGCCGCCATTGGCACTGCGGACACACCGGCGGAACCGATGAGGGGGTTGATCTTGTCTTTCAGGAACAGGTTCATGAGCTTGGCGAGGAGCAGGCCGCCGGCGGTGCCGCCGCCGAAGGCGAAGATGCCCAGGGCCATGATCTCCAGGGTCTGGAGCTTCAGGAAGTTGGCGGCGGTGGCGGTGGCGCCCACGGAGATGCCCAGGAAGATGGTGACGATGTTGCAGAGCTCATTCTGGGCGGTCTTGTTGAGCCGCTCGGTGACGCCGCTCTCCTTAAAGAGGTTGCCCAGCATCAGGGAGCCCACCAGGGGCGCCGCGTCGGGCACCAGGAAGCTCACGAAGATGGTCACGGCGATGGGGAAGATGATCTTCTCCTGCTGGGACACGGCCCGGAGCTGCTTCATGGAGATCTGCCGCTCCTCCTTGGTGGTCAAGGCCCGCATGATGGGGGGCTGGATGACCGGCACCAGGGCCATGTAGGAATAGGCAGCCACCGCGATAGCGCCCAACAGCTCAGGCGCCAGCTTCGTGGTGACCAAAATGGCCGTGGGGCCGTCCGCGCCGCCGATAATACCGATGGAGGACGCCTGCGACGTGGTGAAGCCCAGCAAGAGGGCGATGCCGTAGGCCATGTAGATGCCAAGCTGAGCGGCCGCGCCCAGGATCATGGACTTGGGGTTGGCGATGAGGGGACCGAAGTCCGTCATGGCGCCCACGCCCATGAAGATCAAGCAGGGGTAGATGCCCAGCTTGACGCCCAGATACAGATAGTCCAGGAGCCCGCAGTGCTTGGGATCGGCCAGAGCCTGCCAATCCACGTGACCCGCGTAGTACTCCGCGTGATAGAGCCCCGCGCCCGGCAGGTTGGTGAGCAGCATGCCGAAGGCGATGGGGAGCAGCAGCAACGGCTCGAACTTCTTCACGATCGCCAGATACAGCAGAATGCAGGCGATGAGAAGCATCACCAGCTGCAGCGGATTCTGGAAGATCTGATAGAAGCCGGTCGTTTTTAAGAATTCAAGAATGGCGGTGCCCATAGCTCGGTGACCTCACAATCAACCGATGGAGCACAGCAGCTGGCCGGAGGAAACGGTGGATCCCTTCTGGACGGACAGGTTGGACACGGTGCCGGCGCAGGGAGCGATGATCTCGTTCTCCATCTTCATGGCCTCCAGGATCATGAGGATGTCGCCGGACTTGACGGCCTGGCCGTTAGCTACCCGCACATCCAGGATGTTGCCGGGCATGGGGGCGTTGATGTTCTCACCCTTGCCGGCGGGGGCGGCAGCGGGTGCGGCAGGAGCGGCCTTGGGGG
>R21__coassemble_570_pt1 | contig 29676 bp, 28 predicted proteins | sample R21__metabat2_low_PE_052 | metagenome-assembled genome bin R21 | reverse complement strand
TGATTGAGTAACAAAAGCAACTGAAGGAGAGGGTCGCGCAGGCGACCCTCTCTTTTGATAACAGGGAAACGGAGGGCGCACCATGGAGAGCGCAGGCGGGATCGGCATCATTCTACTTATTATATTAGTTGGCGCGGGGCTGGTGGCCCTGCGGTACGTGGTCCGTGCAGCCCTCAAGGTGGGAAATCTGGCGTCCTTGCTGTCCGGCATCCTAAAGAATGCGGACTATGAGGCCGAGACCACGCCCAAGTCCCTGTCCTCGGCGGAGCCCCTGCTCATGGACCGGATCAAACGGGATTTCCCCGAGTACAACCCGGAGCTCATTCGTCAGCGGGTCATGAGGGACGCCAAGACCTTCTATGAGAGCGCTCAGGCGGGGAAGTGCCTCTATGGGGACGGCGTCTCCGACCAGTTCAAGGAGCGTTTGCCCAGCTTTTTGCCTCCGGATGTTTTCGGGGACATCCGGGTCCACAGGGTTGCCCTCTCCGCCTACGACGACCGGTCGGAGGACCGGGTGCTGACTTTCCAGGCGGCCGCCGCCTTTAAGGACCCGGCGGGCGTCACCCGGCAGCGGCGGCTGATCCTCACCTACCTGGCCGCCTGGTCCACGGACACCGTCACCGGCGTCAAGCGCGCCAACTGCCCCAACTGCGGCGCGCCCGTGCCCGCCGTGGGCGCCAAGGTCTGCCAATATTGCGGCACCGCCCTCAAGGTCTGGGCCGGGACACAATGGCTGCTGACGGATATTAGAGAAGATTGATATTTTGTTCCTTTTTTCTCTTCGGTGAAGAGGAAAAAAGGAACCGAAAAAAGAGAAGCTTAAGAAGGATATGATTTATGAGGATAAACCAGTTATCTTTCTTAAGTTTCTCTTTTTGGGCACCTTTTTCTCCTTTGTATAAAGAGAAAAAGGTGCATAATATTATCCCTTTCGTGCTATTAGCCGATACCAGTCCATCTTCGTGAAATCGGTCTCGGGGAGGTTGCTGGGCACGGGGTGGAGGGTGAGGTCCGTGTAACCCATGGACAGGAGCTTATTGACAGCCATATCCTTGGGGAAGGGGTGGTAGTGCTCCTCAAAGATCTCTTTTTGGAAGATGCGGCCGTCCCGCTCGAAGGTGTAGAGGAGGTTGAAGGTGATGGAGCCGTCATCGTTATGGTCCCACACCTGCACCAGGTTGATCCGATCCTCGCCCCGGAAGAAGGGGTTGTACAGGTAGAACCGCTGCTTTTCCCGCTGTATCTTCTCCCAGTTCCGGGAATCGAAGCAGAGATAGCCGCCGGGCTTCACCAGGGCGTCCATCCGTTCGAGGGCCCTGAGCACGTCCCCGTTCTCCACATACCCCAGAGCGTTCCCCGTGCTCGTTACGCAGTCGAACTGTCGCCCGGCCCAGCAGGAGAGGTCCCGAAAGTCCGCCTGGCGCAGCTCCACCGGACGGCCCTTCCTGGCGGCCTTCTCCCGGCAGCGGGCCAGCATGGCCTCACTAAGGTCCGAGCCGAACACCTCTATGCCCAGCTCCTGCAGGGGCAGCGTCATGCCGCCGGTGCCGATGCTCACGTCCAGCAGCGTTTCGATGGCCCGCTCCCCCAAAAACGACGCCCAGTCCCGGCGTATGCTCTCGCTCCGCTGTTCGCTTTCGATGAGGTCATAGATCTCCGCCCGGTCATACAGCTGTGCCATGTGGTCCCTCCCGATTGTGGTGTCCTTTGTGCCAGTATAGCATGGAGTCCATTGCCGGTCAATCGGCTCGCCTTTCTTTGAACATTCGGTAAAATCGGCGGGAAAAGGAGGCAAGGGAGCCACAACCTGTGGTATACTGACCCGTAAGATTCGGGAGGAAATGCACAAGATATGGAATCCAACTACAATGTTTCCAATATAACGGTCATGGAGGGCCTGGACGCGGTCAGGATGCGTCCCGGCATGTATATAGGCACCACGGGCCCCAAGGGGCTCCACCATTTGCTGTGGGAGATCGTGGACAACGCCATCGACGAGGCGGCCAACGGCTACGCCAACGAGATCAACGTGACGTTGAATAAGGACGGCTCCGCCACGGTCTTCGACAACGGCCGGGGCATCCCCGTGGGCATCCACGAAAAGCTGGGGGTCTCCGGCGTGGAGGTGGTCTTCACCCAGCTCCACGCGGGCGGCAAGTTCGGCTATGACTCCTATGGCTATTCCGGCGGTCTCCACGGCGTGGGCGCGTCGGTGGTGAACGCCCTGTCCCGGTGGGTCACCGTGGAGGTGTTCACCCAGAATAAGTCCTATAAGCAGGAATTTGAAAGCGCCGAAGGGGAGGACGGAAAGATCGTCTCCGGCCGCCCCAAGTACCCGCTCACCGAGACGGGCCGGACCCGGAAGCAGGGGTCCCTCATCACCTTTATGCCCGACGATCGGGTGTTCGAGACCGTCGAGTGGAGCTACGACGTGATCATGCGGCGGCTCCGGGAGCTGGCGTATTTGAACCGGGGCGTGAAGCTGACCCTTGCTGATAATCGGCCCGGCAAGAAGGATCGGAAGGACGAGTTCTGCTTCGAAGGGGGCCTCTCCGACTTCGTGCGGTATTTGAACAGCGAGAGCACGCCCCTCTACGACACGCCCATCCACATTGGCGGGAAAAGCGGGGACATTCTGGTGGATTTGGCCATCCAGCACAACGACGGCTACAACGAGAACCTGTTCTCCTATGTGAACAACATCCCCACCTCCGAGGGCGGCACCCACGAGACCGGCTTCAAGGCGGCGTTTACGAAGTGCATGAACGACTACTGCCGCCGGACGGGGATCTTGAAGGACAAGGACCCCTCGTTGGCGGGGGAGGATTTCCGGGAGGGGCTCACCGTGGTCCTGTCCGTGAAGATGCGGAACATCCAGTTCGAGGGCCAGACCAAGACCAAGCTGGGCAACACCGAGGCCCGGCCCGCCGTGGAGGCGGTGGTGAACCAGGAGCTGGGCAAGTTCTTAGAGGACATCAAGAACGCCGCCACGGGGAACATCATCGCGGACAAGGCGCTGAAGGCCAGCAAGGCCCGGCAGGCCGCCCGCAAGGCCAAGGAGAACGCCCGGGAGAAGAACAAGCTGGAGAACGCGCCTCTGGTCGGCAAGCTTTCGAGCTGCACCGGGCGGAACTACGCCATCAACGAGCTGTTCATCGTGGAGGGCGACTCCGCCGGCGGGTCGGCGAAGCAGGGCCGGGACCGGCGGTTCCAGGCCATTTTGCCATTGAGAGGCAAGCCCCTGAACGTGGAGAAAAAGCGCCTGGAGCAGGTGCTGCAAAACGAGGAATTCCGCTCCATCATCACGGCATTGGGCACCGGCATCGGCGAGGACTTCGACATCAGCGGCTTGAAATACGACAAGGTCATCATCCTGGCGGACGCGGACCAGGACGGCGCCCATATCCGGGCCATATTGCTGACCTTCTTCTACCGGTACATGCGGGAGCTCATCAACCAGGGCCACGTGTATATCGGCATGGCCCCCCTCTACCGGGTCCAGAAGAAGGACGCGAAGCCCATCTACTGCTACGACGATTCGGCCCTGAAGCAGGCGCTGAAGACCGTGGGCAAGAACTACACCCTGCAGCGCTACAAGGGTCTCGGCGAAATGAACCCGGAGCAGCTGTGGGAGACCACCATGGACCCGGCGGCCCGCAGGCTCACCCGGGTGCACATCGAGGACGCGGCGGACGTGGAGCACCTGGTGACGGTGCTCATGGGGGACAAGGTCCAGTCCCGGAAGGAGTACATCTTCTCCTACGCTGACTTCAACAAGGACAAGACCGCTTTTGAGAAGCTGAGAGAACGGCAATGAAAAAGAACACACCGGAAGAACCGAAGAAGGAGGAGATCATCCTCTACCGCAGCATGGACGAGGTCATGCACGACTCCATGATCCCCTACGCGGAGCACGTCATTTTGGAGCGGGCCCTGCCCCGGGTGGAGGACGGCTTGAAGCCCGTGCAGCGGCGCATCCTCTACACCATGCTGGAGCTGGGCCTGTCCCCGGACAAGCCCCATCGAAAGAGCGCCCGCATCGTGGGCGACTGCCTGGGCAAATACCATCCCCATGGGGACAGCTCCGTGTATGAGGCTATGGTCCACATGGCCCAGCCCTTTGCTATGAGCCTGCCCCTGGTGGACGGCCACGGCAACTTCGGCTCCATCGACGGGGACTCCGCCGCCGCCATGCGGTACACCGAGGCAAGGATGACCGACGCGGCCATGCAGCTTTTGCGGGACATCGACCTCGACACGGTGGACTATTCGTTGAACTTCGACGACACGCTGAAGGAGCCGGACCTGCTGCCCGGCCGGTTCCCGAATCTTTTGATCAACGGGGCCTCGGGCATCGCCGTGGGCCTCGCCACCAACATACCGCCTCACAACCCGGGGGAGGCCATCGACGCCGCCGTGGCCATGATCGACGATCCGAAGATCACCCTCAAGAAGCTCATGGAGATCCTGCCCGCCCCGGACTTCCCCACCGGCGGGTATCTCATCGACTCGCCGGAGATCGCCGCCGCCTACGAAAGCGGCCGGGGGAAGCTGACCATGCGGGCCAAGACCCATTTCGAGCAGCAGAAAAACGGCAAGACCCTGATCGTCATCACCGAGATCCCCTACGGCATCAACAAGGCGGCGGCCCTGCAGAAGATCCTGACCGTGACCCAGGAGAAGAAAGCCATGTTCGCCGGCGTGGCGGACATCCGGGACGAGAGCGACCGCCAGGGCATGCGGGCGGTCATTGAGGTGAAGAAGGACGCGGACCCGGAGAAGATCCTGCAGGCCCTGTTCAAATACTCGGACCTCCAGTGCACCTTCGGTGTGAACATGACCGCCATCGCGGAGGGCAAGCCCCAGCAGCTGGATCTGAGGAGCATCCTCAAATACTTCATCAACCACCAGAAGAACGTCATCACTCGGCGCACAAAGTGCGAGCTGGAGACCGCCCGCCGCCGGGAGCACATATTGGAGGGCCTCATGGTGGCGGTGGACCACGTGGACGCGGTCATACGCCTCATCCGCGGCAGCAAGTCCCCCAAGGAGGCCAAGGAAAAGCTGATGGAAACCTACGGCCTTTCCGAGGTCCAGGCCCAGGCCATTCTGGACCTTCGGCTCCAGCGGCTCACCAACCTGGAATTGGTGGCCATCGAGAAGGAGTATCACGACGTCCAGAGGCGCATCGCCGAGCTGGAGGGGATATTGGCCTCGGAGCGGAAGCTCATGGCCCTCATCAAGAGGGAGCTTTTGGAGATCAAGAAGCTCTTTCCCATGCCCCGCCGGACCCAGATCGTCAAGGGCGAGACAAGGATCGAGCTCAGCGACGAGAACGCAGCGGTCACTGAGGAGATGGCCGTGGCATTCTGTGCGGATCTGAAGGCGCGCAAGTGGCCGTCCAGGCTGTTCACCCTGGCGGAGATCAGCGCCGACAAGCCCTGGCAGGTGGTGAAGGTCATGGGCGATCAGAAGCTCAGGCTATTCACGGACCGGGGGGACATGGTCATGCTGAACGTCAGCGACATCCCCGAGACCCGGCCTACGGCCCGGGCGGTGAGTCTCACGTCCCTGCTGGCCTTCGAGAAGAACGAGCAGATCGTGGCCGTGTTCCCGGAGGACGCTGAGGGGGACTACCTCTTCTACACCGCCGGGGGCGCCGTGAAGCGGACAGGCTGCGCCGAGTATGCGGTACGCGCCAAGCGCACCGCCGCTTTGAACCTGAAGGACAAGGATAAATTGATCGGCGTGGAACGATCGAACGGTCTTTCCCTCCTGCTGGTGACGGAAAAGGGCATGTCCATTCGCTTCGATGCCCAGGAGGTGCCCTCCATGGGTCGGGTGTCCTCGGGCGTCCGGGGCATCAAGTTGGAGGACGGGGACAGGGTCATCTACGCCGGTCAGACCGACGACGAAGGGGAACTGGCCCTCATCACCGACCGGGGGTTCTCCAAGCGCTCCTTCCTCTTTGAATACGAACCCCAGGGCCGGGGCGGCAAGGGTCTCAAGACCTTCGATTTCAACAAGCGGGGGACCAACGGCACCCGCCTGGTCTGGGCCAACCCTGTGAAGGAGCCCTATGATATCGTCATCGTCCAGCGCCGGAGCCCCGAGACGCCCATGAACACGGAGCAGATACGGCTGGAGGACCGATTCAGCAAGGGGACCATGGCAGTGACCGTGCTCCTCGATGACGACGTGGTGGGCGTGCGGACGGTCCTTTCCGGAAAAATGTAAGCCCGATGCAACCTTTCGGGGTCTTGCCCGGTATTGAGGATGAAACCACAAGGGAGGAAACGAAAGATGAAACGCAATAAAGCGATCGTGGCCATTTTGCTGGCCCTGTGCATGGCGCTGATGCTGGCAGGCTGCAGCAGCAAATCCGCCGGCGCCCGGGAGTATGGATACTACGCCGAGCCGGCGGAGGTGGCCTATGAATCGGCCTACGACGTGGCCGATTATGAGATGGAAGTGCCCATGGCCGAAGCCAAGGCCGCCGGGAAGGTGGCCACCACCAACAGCGCCAAGGTCCAGGGAGAGAGCAGCAATCTGACCGGTGCCGTGACCGGGCGGAAGATCATCAAGAACGGAGACCTGTCCATCCAGACCCGGGAGTTCGACGAGTTTTTGACGAACCTGGAGCGGTCCATCCTGAGCGCCGGCGGGTATGTGGAATCTTCCAGCGTCAACGGCAACAGCTACACCCGAAATCGCATGCGCTCCGCCGACGTGACCGCCCGCATCCCCGCCGAGAATCTGGACGCCTTCTGCGACCAGGTGTCGGAGCTGGGCAACGTGACCTATAGGAACCTGTACACCCGGGACGTGACCTTGACCTACGTGGACCTGGAAAGCCACGTGAAGGCCCTCAGGACCGAGCAGCAGACCTTGATGGAGCTCCTATCGAAGGCCGAGAAGGTGGAGGACATCATCACCATCCAGAGCCGGCTCTCCGACGTGCTCTACGAGATCGAGAGCTATGAGTCCACGTTGAGGACCTTTGACGACCAGATCGCCTACTCCTCCGTCCACCTGGGCATCCAGGAGGTCCAGCGGGAGACCGCCGTGGAGAAGGAGACCGCCTCTGAGGAGATCGCCCGCCGGTTCCAGGAGAACTGGGAGGACGTGAAGGAGGGCGCGGCCCGGTTCGCCATCAACTTTGTGTCCGATCTGCCCGTGATCCTGGTTTGGGTGGTGTGCCTGGGGATCCTCGTGCTGGTGATCGTGCTGCTCGTCAAGAGCGCCCCCAAGCGCCGGGAGAAGCGGGAGCGTCGCCGGGCCCTGAAGCGGCAGAAGAAGTATCAGCAGGCTCAGGCGAAGCTGAAGCAGGAAGTGAAGGAGACGAAGGAATAAAGTTCTCTATCGCCGCTTTTTTCTCTTCACGAAGAGAAAAAAGCGGCGCAGAAAAGAGAAGCTTAAGAAGAGTTCCGGCTTCGCTGACAAAGCCATATTACTTCTTAAAGTTCTTTGGTACCACCTTTCTTTCAAGAAAGGTGGTCCGCTTATAATCATTCCTATAAAAAGGAGACGCATATGAAGAGATTGCTGAAGGGCGGGGACATCCTGATGTGGGAAAACGACGCCTTTTCCTGCCTGAAAAACGGGTATCTGGGCATCGACGGGGACCGGATCGACTATCTGGGCGCGGAACCGCCCCGGAAGGGCTATGACGAGGTGAAGGACATGGCCGGCAAGCTCCTGCTGCCGGGGCTCATCAACGGCCACACCCACACGGGCATGAGCTTGCTTCGGGGCCTGGGGAGCGATCTGCCTCTTCAAAAATGGCTGTTCGACACGATTTTCCCCGTGGAGGACCGGCTCACGGACGAGGATCTGCGCCTCGGCATGGAGCTCTCTATGCTGGAGATGATTGCCTCCGGCACCACGGCCTTCACGGACATGTATATGGGTGCGGCCTATTGTGCCCCGGCCATCCTGGCCTCCGGCATGAAGGCGAATCTGTGCCGGCCCCTTCAATCCTTCGATCCGGAGGAGGACCCTATGACCTGCCGCCGGATGCGGGAGATGCTGGCTCTCTATGACGAATGGAACGGGGCCGGGGACGGCCGGATCCTGGTGGATTTCTCCATCCACGCCGAATACACCTGCACGGAAAAGATGGTCCGCGCCGCCGCGGAGGAGGCCCGGAAGCGGGGCGCAGGCATGCACATCCACCTGTCGGAAACGAAAGCGGAGCAGGACAACTGTGTGGAAAAATATGGCATGACCCCGGCCCAATGGTTCGACCGGCTGGGGGCCTTCGGGGGAAGAGCCTACGCCGCCCACTGCGTGTGGCTGACGGGGTCGGACCGGGCCTTGCTGCAGGAGCGAGGCGTGGTGGTCGTCCACTGCCCGGAGAGCAATCTAAAGCTGGGCAGCGGCGTGGCGGACGTGCCGACCATGGTCCGGGAGGGCTTGACCGTGGCGTTGGGCACTGACGGGGCGGCCAGCAACAACAACCTCAATATGTTCGAGGAGATGCACCTGTGCGCCCTGCTGCACAAGGGCGTCCACCGGGACCCCACGCTGCTGCCGCTCGGCGAGGTGCTGCAGATGGCCACGGTGAACGGGGCGAAGCTCCAGGGCCGGGGGGACACGGGCGCTTTAGCTGTGGGCCAGAAGGCGGATATCATCGCCGTGGACATGGACCGACCCCACCTCACGCCCTGCATCGACCCGCTGTCGAACCTTCTTTTTTCCGCTCAGGCGGCGGACGTGTGCCTGACCATGGCGGACGGAAAGATTTTGTATGAAAACGGGGCATTCCTGACGTTGGACAGGGACCGCATTCTTCACGAAGCACGGCGGGCGGCCGCCAGGCTGTTGGGATAAATGCAGGAACCGTTGCAACAGAGCGAAAAAATGCAGGAGTCCCTGCAAAACGAAATATTTATTCACAACATGCGCATACAACGGTATAAAAATAAGAAATACCACTTGAAAAAAAACCAGCTCTGCTTTAAAATATAAGTACCGGAAAATTCCCGGCAAAACAAAAACAGGAAAAGGAGAGCTATCATGAAAAAGATTCTGGCGATTATCCTGGTTGCGATCATGGTTCTCACCACGGCCCCTATGGCGCTGGCCGCTTCCAAAGAGCAGCTGACCATGGGCACCGGCGGTGAATCGGGCACCTACTTCGCGGTGGGCGGCGTTCTTGCCAACGTCCTCAACGAGAAGAACCCCGACATCATGAACGTGAACGTGGTGTCCACCGGCGGTTCTGCGGACAACCTGCAGAACATGTCCTTCGGCATCTACCAGCTGGCCACCGTCCAGTCCGACGTGATGACCTACGCCTATAACGGCACCCGCAGCTTTGCCCAGATCGGCGCCGTGCCCAACGTCCGGATTCTGGCCGGCCTCTATGCCGAGACCGTGCAGATCGTCACCACCGACCCCACCATCAAGACCGTGGCCGACCTGAAGGGCAAGAAGGTCTGCGTGGGCGATCAGAACTCCGGCACCTACTTTAACGCCACCGACGTGTTCAATGCCTATGGCATGGACATTGAGAAGGACATCACCCCCATCTTCCAGTCCTTCGGCGCCTCCACCGAGAGCCTCAAGGACGGCAAGATCGACGCCGCCTTCCTGACCGCCGGCGCCCCCACCACCTCCGTGGTCGACTTGGGCACCGCCAAGCCCGTGTACCTGGTCTCCATCGACGATGAGCACATCGAGAAGCTCCTGGCTGACTGCCCCTTCTATGCCAAGCTCATCATCGGCAAGGACGTCTACGGCACTCCCGAGGATTGCCAGACCGTGACCGTGAAGGCTACCTTGGTGGCCGACGCCTCCGTCAGCGATGACGTGGCCTACGCCATCGTGAAGACCATCTTCGAGAACAAGGAAGAGATCACCGCGGCCCACGCCAAGGGCGCTGAGCTGGACCTCGCCTTCGCCACCGACGGCATGGCCATCCCCTTCCATCCCGGCGCTGCCAAGTACTTTGCTGAGAACGGCATCACCGTGGATACGGGTGCATAATGGACCCGGCCGTACAATAAAGTAAACGAACAGGAGCTGCTGCGTTCTCCCCGTAGAGCTGTGGCGGCTCCTGCCTTATGTATCAGCGATCCAACAAATTTTTGCATCGGAGGAGCGACTCCATGGCTAATAAACGCAAGGCCGGCGTCACGGATGCGCCGGAACTGAAACCCAAGATCGAGCGGGGCGAGTTCGACACGGTCTCCCAGGAGGAAGTGGACGAGATCATGAAGAACTACGACCCGGAGAGCAACGTTCGTATCTGGCAGGGAGTGCCCCAGTACATCGTCAAGTGCATCCTGGCGGCGTTCTCCATCTACACCATCTATGTGACGCTGTTCGCCACCCTTCAGGACCTGGTCCGCATGCCTACCTTCGTGGGCTTCGGGATACTCATGGGGTATCTGGTCTATCCCGCCCGGAAGGGCCGTCAGAAGATCAACCATATGCCCTGGTATGATATCCTCATCATGGTCCTGGGCACCCTGTCCTATCTCTACATCGCCCTGACCGTCAAAAGCCTGATGGCCAAGGGCATCAACCTGGCCTGGTATGAATACGTCATCGGCGCCATCTGTGTGCTGTCTCTGGCGGAGCTGTGCCGCCGCAGCGTGGGCGTTCCCATCCTATGCGTGGCGGGCTTCTTCCTGATCTACGCCATCTACTTCTTCACCAAGAAGGTGGGCTTTGAGCGGGCGTTTAAGACCATCCTCTATCGGCTGGCCTTCACCTCCACCGGCATCTTCACCACGCCCATCGACGTGTGCTCCAAGTATATCGCCGTGTTCATCATATTCGGCGCCTTCCTGGAGCGGACCGGCATCTCTGACTTCTTCATCCAGATGGCCAACTCCCTGGCGGGTTCCGCCAGCGGCGGCCCGGCCAAGGTGGCGGTCATCTCCTCCGCCCTCTGCGGCATGGTGTCCGGCTCCTCCGTGGGCAACACCGTGACCACCGGCTCCGTGACCATCCCCATGATGAAGAAGACCGGCTATCGGCCTGAGTTCGCCGGCGCTGTGGAAGCGGCGGCCTCCACCGGCGGTCAGATCATGCCCCCGGTCATGGGCGCGGCGGCGTTTTTGATGATCGACTATGTGGGCGTCCCCTACTCCAGCATCATCGTCCGCGCCATCCTGCCGGCCACGCTGTACTTCCTGGGCATCTTCATCGCGGTGCATCTGGAAGCAAAGCGCACCGGGCTCCTGGGCATCCCCAAGGATCAGCTGCCGGTGTTCAAGGAGCTCATCAAGAAGATATACCTGCTGCTCCCGCTGGTGGTATTGGTCGTCATGGTCTCCACCAACTTGCGGACCATGGCTTTCTCCGCCGCCATGGCGATCCTGTTCGCCATCGTGGTAGCCAACATGGACAGCAACAAGGCCATCGGCACCGTGGGCTGCGTGACCCTGCTTGCCTATATCTTCCTGCCCTCCTTCGCTAAGAACCTGCCCCCGGTGCTGCTCACTATCCTGGTGGTGGTGGGGCTTCTGTGCACTGCCGGCGGCACCGTCGTCAAGGGCGCCAAGATGAATCCGGGCATGTTCCTGGACGCCATGGCCAACGGCGGCAAGAGCTGCGTGTCCATCATCGCGGCCTGCGGCATCGCGGGCTGCGTGGCGGGCTGCATCGCCATGACCGGCCTTGCCTCCCAGATCATCTCCTTCATTATCCGCATTGCGGGCGATCATCTGATTGTGGCCCTGTTCTTCACCATGATCTGCTGCATCGTGCTGGGCATGGGCGTACCCACCACGGCCAACTACTGCATCATGGCCTCCACCTGTGCCCCCATCCTCATCAAGATGGGTGTGCCCACCATTGCGGCCCACTTCTTCGTGTTCTACTTCGGCATCGTGGCGGACATCACGCCGCCGGTGGCTCTCGCCGCCTACGCCGGCTCCGCCATCGCCAAGTCCGATCCCATGAAGACGGGCGTCAACGCCACACGGCTGGCCATCGCGGCCTTCGTCGTGCCCTATATCTTCGCCATGGATCCCACCATGATGTTCGTGGGCATCGAGCACTGGTACCAGGTGGTGCTCATCTGCATCACCTCCGTCATGGGCATCTACGGCGTGGCGTCGGGCCTTACGGGCTTTACCTTCACCAACATGGCCTGGTACACCCGGATCCTGGCCGTTGCGGGCGGCTTGATGCTGCTGGCCCCCTCCACCTGGACGGATATCGCCGGTCTCGTCATCGTCGCAGTTGTCATCGTCTTCCAGTATCTGCTGAGCAAGAAAAAGCCCGCCGCGGCGTAGCGGAATCGTAAACGCAAGAAGAGGACCGTGTCGCGGGACACGGTCCTCTTTTTGGGTCTTCAACAAACCTTGTGGAAGGGGAAAATGATTATTCCTCCTCTATCCTGGTGATGCTGCCGCCCAGGGCGTTGAACTTGTGCTCCAGGTGCTCGTAGCCCCGGTCGATGTACTCAATGCCCCGAACCTTGGTCTCGCCCTGGGCGGAGAGGCCGGCCACGATGAGGGCCGCCCCGGCCCGAAGGTCGGTGGCGTGGATGTCCGCGCCCCGCAGGGATTCCACGCCCCGGATGCGGGAGGTGCGCTTGCTGACGCTGATGGAGGCGCCCATCTTCCGAAGCTCCTTCACATGGTTGAACCGGTTCTCGAAGATGTTTTCCACCACCACGGAGTTGGAGGTGCCGGTGGTGAGGTAGGCCATCATGGGCTGCTGCAGGTCTGTGGGGAAGCCGGGGTATACGGCGGTCTTGATGTTCACGCCCCGGGGCCGACGGTCCATTTTCACCCGCAGGTAGAATTCCCGGCCGTCGTCGCCCTCGATGATCTGAGCGCCGCTCTCCAGGAGCTTGGCCGTGATGGCCTCCATATGGGTGGGGATCACGTTCTTGATGATCACGTCGCCCCGGGTGGCGGCGGCGGCGATCATGTAGGTGCCGGTCTCGATCTGGTCCGGGATCACGGCGTAGCTGCAGCCGTGGAGTTTCTTGCGGCCCTGGATACGGATTACGTCGGTGCCCGCGCCCTTGATGGACGCGCCCATCATGTTGAGGAAGTTGGCCACGTCCACCACGTGGGGCTCCTTGGCCACGTTCTGCAGGATGGTCTGGCCCTCAGCCTTGCAGGCGGCCAGCATCAGGTTGATGGTGGCCCCTACGGACACCAGATCGAAGAAGATCTCCGCCCCGCGGAGCTTGCTGGCCTGGGCCCGGACCACGTTCCGGCTCTCGTCGATATACACGTTGGCCCCCAGGGCCCGAAGGCCCTTGATGTGCTGGTCGATGGGCCGGGGGCCGATGACGCAGCCGCCGGGCAGCGCCAGCTCCACCTCGCCGTAGGCCCCCACCATGGCGCCCAGCAGGTAGTAGGAGGCCCGCATGGCCCCCACCTCGGGGAAGGTGGCGTCCACCGTGTGGATGGAGGTGGGGTCCACCCGCATGCAATCGCCCCGGGTGAAGTCCACCTGGGCGCCCATATGGGAAAGAATGTACTTCAGGGTTTGCACGTCCTGGATGGACGGCAGGTTCTCCAAAATACAGCATTCCCCAGCCAGGATCGACGCCGGAATGATGGCCACCGCCGCGTTCTTCGCGCCGCTGATGGTCACCGTGCCCTCCAGCCGCCGTCCGCCCTGGATGCTGTAGTATTGATTCATAAAAAAACCTCCGAACAAAGGCGTCAAATCTTTTTTTACTATACCGGGTTTTGGCTGTTTTGTCAAATTGGTTCCCTCTTGACAGCGCCATTTATATATCATAAAATATAATTGTATCAAACCAAAATCACGAAGGAAGCTGAGGAAAAGCTATGCCGGAAACCATTGACATCCAACAGTATCTCACGGAGGGCGTGGAGGCCATCGTCAAGGACGCCCTGCGCGCCACATTGAAAGACCCGAAGGAGAGCCTGTTCATGGCTCGCTTTGCCGCCGCAGCCCGGCGGGCGTCGGAGCGGCGGGCGAAGAACGAGGAGCTGGGGCTCCATGTGCCCTCCTATCTCATCGCCAGCATCACCTCCAGCTGCAACCTTCATTGCGCGGGCTGCTATTCCCGGGCCAATCACGCCACGGAGGACTGCGCCCCCAGCCGACAGCTCACCGCAGAGCAATGGGCCGACATCTTTCGCCAGGCCGAGGAGCTGGGAGTCAGCTTCATTCTGCTGGCCGGCGGAGAGCCCCTGTTGCGGTACGACGTGGTGCGCGCCGCCGGGGAGCGCCCAAACCTGCTCTTCCCCCTCTTCACCAATGGCACTTTCCTGGGCGAAAAGTATTTTCAGCTGCTGGACCGCTGCCGGAATTTGATCCCCGTCATCAGCATCGAAGGGGATCGGGACATGACCGACCAGCGCAGGGGTGCGGGGGTATTCCAAACGGTGACGGACAACATGGAGCGGCTCCGCCGCCAGGGACTGATCTTCGGCTGCTCGCTGACGGTGACCCGGCAGAATCTGGACGAGGTGCTGTCCGACGCCTTCGTCAGCGACCTCGCCGCCAGGGGCTGCAAGGCCGCCTTCTATATCGAGTTCGTGCCGGTGACCGACGAAGCCAAGGACTTGGCGTCCGGGGAGCCGGAGCGGGCGCGCATCCGCGCCGGCATCGACCGGCTGCGGGCAGAGCATCCCGAGATGGTCTTTGTCTCCTTCCCGGGGGACGAGAAGAGCTCCGGCGGGTGCCTCGCCGCGGGTCGGGGCTTCTTCCATATCAATTCCCACGGCGGTGCGGAGCCCTGCCCCTTCTCCCCCTATTCCGACGTGAACGTGACGAAGACCTCCCTGAGGGAGGCTATGGATTCGCCGCTGTTTCGGGCCCTACGGGACAACGGGCACCTGCTGGAGGACCATGTGGGCGGCTGTGTGCTGTATGAGAAACGGGCGTTGGTGGAAGCGCTGCTGCAGGGCGGCGCACAGGAGTGAAGGCTCTCTCCGCTTACTGTAGATCGTACAGCAGGTCGTAGGCCTCGTACCAGCTGCGGAGGGTGCCGTCGTTGGCCCAGCGGACGAGCTGGCTGTCGATGAGGGACAAAAGGTCCTTCTCCTCGCTGGTGCCGATCACGTGGTAGTCCACGGTGCCCAGGGTGTAGTTGGAGAGGGCCATGGCCTTGTCCCGGTGGGAAAGGGCCACGGATCGGGGCATGCACACGCCGTCCACCGACCCGGCCCTGAGGGCCACCAGCATGTCGTAGTAGGCGGCGTAGGTGACGATGGCGAGGCCGTTTTCCTCGTCCTGCTGATACCGGCTGAGCACGGTATAGGAAGCGGTGTCGTGGAGGACGGCGATCCGTTTGTCGGCCAGCTCTTCTCGGGGGGGAATGGTGTAGCCCATGATCACGCAGGGGTCCCGGTAGAAGGGGGTCTCGGTGGCGAGATAGCTTTTGCCGGAGAGGCCATTGAGGCTCATGATGGCGATGTCGATGTTCCCTTCGCTCATCTGCCAGGCCACGGTGTGCCGGGTGACGGTCTTGGTTTCGCAGCCGTCGGCGCTGTTGAAGATGACCTGGGAGAGGGCGCCGCACAGGGCCGGCTCCAGGCCTACACCGTTTTGGTTGAGGCCGTATATGTTCTCGTCGATGCCCACCCGCAATGTGCCCTTCCGCCGCAGCACGTCGATCTCCGCGTTGTTGAGATAGCTGTCCGCCGGTTGGTTCACCAATATGGCCACCAGGATCACCGCCAGCATCCCCAGCCCAAACAGCACCGGGCGCAACGGCAGCTTATCCTGCCAGTTGTCGGGCAGGAGCCGCCTGCGGTGCTTTTGGACTTTTTTGTTGAATTTGGTTTCCATGGATTTCATCATGCGCCATCCCCTTCGCGGGATGGCACAATTCATGACCGCAGGTCAATTCATACCGCAGGCAATTCATGCGGCTTTGCTGCAAATCATCCCCTCAGGCTTCTTGCGGCGTCAACAGCGCCACGCCGGTGGGGAACGGCTCAACAAGCTCGTCCAGCCGATGGACGGGCACATCCTTTCCTAATGCCGCCAGGAAGGGTTCCTCCGTGGAGATGACCGCGAAGCTGTGGCCCGGGCAGCGGTAGTGCATGGGCACAACGAGCTTGGGCCCAAGGGCCTTCACCGCCGCCGCGGCTTCCTGGCCGGTAAGGGTGTAGGTGCCGCCGATGGGGATACAGACGACGTCCGCGCCGGCGCAGGCCGCTATGAGGGCCGGGGTGGGCGCTTCGCCCAGGTCCCCCAGATGGACCACCTTCTGCCTATCCGCCTCGAAGACATAGGCCCGGTTGGGGCCCCGCTTTTGGCCCTGGACCTCGTCATGGAAGCAGGGGACGCAGGAGATCTTCACGTCCAGGAAGGTCACGGTCTTCTCCGTGTTCACGATCACATAGTCGCCCTTCACCTGAGAAAAGTCGCAGTGATCGCCATGCTCGTGGGACGAGGTGACCACGTGGGCATTCACCACCGGGTGGGGCAGGATATCCTGAGCGTAGGGGTCGGTGACGATCCGGGTGCCGGCGGCCGTTTCCAGCAGGAAGCTGGCGTGGCCCAAATAGGTGATTTTCATTCTAATTCTCATTCCTTCCTGTAGTTTTGCCGGTTTTGCCTGCAAAATTGCCGCGCCGGTCCGCGGCAAAGGCACAAACTACGCGTGTGAAAACCCTGTTTTTCACATCGCTCCTTTTAACTTTACTATGGCTGCCGCCGCGCCGCCGCAGCGGTTTTCTAACGCGATCCGATTCATGCCCGTTTCTCCGTGGGTCATGGTGAGGATTAGCCGCTCGTCCGCTTTCCGCCAGGCTCCCCGGCGAAAGGCGAGGTACGCCGCCCACAGGGCCCGGCGCACGGGTTCCGCGTCGGGGCAGGGGGCCATGCCCCTTCGAGCGAGGATGGCCATTCGATTCTCCACATAGCTGCCTGTGGGCCGGATGTCCAGGGCCGTCGCCCAGGCGATGAGCTCATCGAACCAGGCATTGGACAGCCAAAAGAGCAGCCAGCCCCTGTTTTCCCGGACCGCCCTCACCTGGGGACAGGCGGATAGATGGTCCGTCAGCTTCCGGGCCGCTTCCCCGGCATCGCCCCGGACGAAGACGCCCAGGGATAGCTGTCCCTCCTCCCGGGGCAGGCGAAAGTCCGCCGCCCCCACAGCCATCCCCGTGACGGCGCTGACATAGGCGGCCAGGGCCTCGGTCAATGAAGAAAACAGATCTTCCATAGATAAAGCATACCTAAAAACGGCTTTTCCGTCAAGGACGGGTTTGGGTCCGCCAAGCCCTGGCTATACTGTGCCCATGAAACGAATGATGCTCCTGTTGTTGACGGCTCTTTTCGTCTTGATCCTGCTGCCGGAGAGGCCGGTCTCCACCGCCTCCAGGTCGGAGGTGCTGCGGCTCCATATCCTGGCCAACAGCGACAGCGAGGAGGACCAGGCCGTGAAGCTCCAAGTTCGGGACGCTCTGCTGCCCCTCTTCGAGGCCGCCGAAAGCTACGACGATGCCCGCTCCTTCGTCCTGACCCACGGGACCGCCCTGCTGGACCGGTGCCAGGCCGTTCTTGCGGCCGCCGGGGCGCCCTATGGAGCCCAGCTTCTGCTGGGCGTCAGCGATTTTCCCGACCGCACCTATGCAGGGGCCCGCTTTCCCGCCGGGGCCTACGACGCGCTGCAAATCGTCCTGGGCGACGGCGCAGGCCACAACTGGTGGTGTGTCCTCTTCCCGCCGCTGTGCATCGTGACCCCAGACGGGGCTGTCCCCGACCCGCAGCAGGGAATCGTCTTCAAAAGCGATCTGTTTGCGCTGATAAAACGATGGTTCGGATGAAAAAGGCCGCCACGCTTACCCTTCCACTTCCCACACTCGGTCGCAGGCGGCGCGAACCCGGGGGCGGTGGGTGACGATCAGCACGGTGACGTCGGTCATGGATTGGAGGTTGCGTAAGAGCCGCGCCTCGGTGTCCTCGTCGAGGGCGCTGGTGGCTTCGTCAAGAAGCAGGATGGGGTGATGGGACAGGATGGCCCGCGCGATGGCCAGCCGCTGGAGCTGCCCCTCGGAAAGGCCCGCGCCTCGCTCGCCCAGGAGGGTATCGAGGCCCTGGGGCAGTTCGTTCACGAAGTCCGCCGCGGCGATGGTCAGGGCCTGACGGATGGCGTCTTCCGATATGCCCTCGTCTCCGAAGGTCAGGGCCTCTCGGACGGTGCCGCTGAAGATCCGGTTCCCCTGGGGCACGTAGGCAAATAAGCCCCGATGTTCGGCCGTCAGCGTCTGAGGGTCGGACTTGGTCAGCAGCAGCCGCTCTCCCTCGTCCACCGGGTACAGGCACAGCAGGAGCTTCAACAGCGTGCTCTTGCCCTGGCCGGAGGGGCCCACCACGGCCACGGTCTCGCCCTTTTTCATCTCGGCGGAAAAGTGGCGCAAAACCTCGGTGCGCTCGGCCCTATCCCCATAGGCGAAGGATACGTTCTCAAATCGCAACCCCTCGAAGGATCGCTGGTACAGCTCCAGGATCTCCCTGTCCCCCAGCTGTCCCTGGGGGCAGTCGTCCGGGAAGGATTCGGCCTCCATGAGCCGCTCGACGCTGGCGATCATGGCGTAATACTGGGGGATATAGGTGGATAAGCTGGCGAAGGGCGTCTGGATCTGCCCCACCAGCTGAAGCACCGCCACGAAGGTGCCGTAACTGACGGTGCCCTGCAAAATGCCGTACCCGCAATAGACGGCCGCTCCGGCGTAGAGGCTTCGCATGAGGAGCCCATAGGCAAAGTTGGCCAGGTTCGAAAACCGGTTCCGCCGCATCCGAGCCCCACGATGCTCCGCCATGGCCGCTTCGCCCTGGGAAACGGCGGCCTTCTCCCGCCGGAAGGAGCGCACGATCATCAGCTCGCTCAAGCGTTCGCTCAGCAGCACCCGCACCTGCCCGTCAGCCTCCCGGACGTCCTTATGGAGGGCTTTTAGCTTTTTACGGAACAGATACCCCATGAGGGAGAGGATCACGCCGGCGGGGAGTATGGCCCACAGGGCCGCCCGCAGCAGGATCATCACGGCGCTCACAGCGCTCAAAAGCATCACCAGCATGCCGCTCATCTCCGGCACGATGGACACGATGGCCCCCGCCGTCACGGTGGTGTCGGACACCAGCCGGTTCATCCACTCCTCCGTGTGGACCGCCGTCACGGAAGCGTAGCCCTTGTAGAGCAGGGTCTCGAACAGCCGCTTCTTCAGGCGGTTTTCCAGCGTGGCGGAAGCATGCTCATGGCTCCGGCGGATCAGGGCTCTAAGGATCAGCTGGCAGAGGATGACCCCCAGAAACAAAGCCCCTTCGCGGAGGAATCCCCTGAGGTCCCCGGCCACGGCCCGGTCGACCATGTTCCGCAGGGCCCAGGCCAAGGCGACCCCGCTGCCGCCGCTCAGCACGTTCAAAACCAGGAGCCAAAGCACCTCCCACCGGGTCCCGGCGGATACCCGCCAGACCCATTTGAGGGGGGATGGGGCTGTGGTCTGCTTTTTCATGGTCACACGCTCGTCCTTTGGATGCCCAATAGCTTCCTGATGGCGCCTTTGACGCGCCATGCCATCCGCTTGAGGAAGATGCGCACACCCGCGCCGCGGAGCCACAAAAAGGCGTAGACCCGGTAGCCCCGGTCCGTGACGGCATGCCGCTTGCCGTTGTGCACGAAGCCGGTCATGACGCCCAGGATATCCCCGTCGGTGATGCCGTACTCCCGGTTCACGCAGTTGTCGCCCAACAAGACATAGTCCTTTTCCCGGACCTGGACGATCCGATGGAGCACATATTGGTTCGGCGGCCGCCGATACAGAACCACGTCCCCCGCCTTCAGGCGCTCGGGACCCCGCTTCTGTACGATGAACAGGTCCCTGCCCTGACGCAGGAGGGGCAGCATGCTGGTCCCCACGTTGGTGTACACCAGCCGCCCGTCTCGAGATAGGATCTCTTCATAGGTAAAGGAGCTCATGCGTCCGCGCCTCCCATGGCCTCGAAAGCCACCCGGGCCGCCGAAGGGTCCATGTTGCAGGTGAGCTCGTAAAACTTCACCCGCTCCGTCAGGGCCTGGAGCAGCCCTACGGTCCGCCGCAGGGCCTCCTGGTCTTGGGGGGTATAGGCCTGCTGCAGGAGCCGGGGAAAGGCCTTCCGCACGGAGCAGGTCCGGATGCTGTTCTCCGGGCCCTGCTGCAAAAAGCACATGGCCTGGAGGGGCACGGCCACATCGCGGCTCAGGCGGTGCTTGCCGTCGTAGGGGGTGCCATAGACCATGGCCGCTTCGGGGGCGATGCGGATGAGGGGTTTGTCGTCGTTTACGTAGGTGAGCCTGTCCCCCAGCAGCTGCTGCCAGAGGCGGGCGTGGGTGCTCTTGCCGGTGCCGCTTTTGGCGGCGAAGAGATACCCTTGGCCGTCCACCGCCACCGCGGATCCGTGGAAGAGAAAGGTGTCGTAGGCGGGCATCTGCTCCGCGATCTTTCGATAGACCGCCAGCTCCTCCAGGTATTCGTCGCGCATGGGTCGGACAGGCAGCCCCTCCCGCTCATCCTCTCGGGCAGACTGTTCCCGCTCACGGGCGATGTCCGCCGGCGTGGTCCGCACCACGAAGTCCGGCTTGCCCTCCGTTCGGTAGGCGGCGCAGCGGGTGTGGACCCTCTCGTAGAGGGATTCGATGCCGATATTCCGCTCCGCCATCCGATAGACCCGCACGCAAGCCTCCCTGGCCCATATTTCACCAATTTTACTGGTATAAGCATAGCACAGACCCAGCCGCATTTCAAGGAAGGGAAATCCTCCCCGGTCATGGGGTTTTCCTATTTCCACCGAACAAAAACTATGGTATACTGAACCATAAACTGGTGAAAAAGGCGGATCAGCATGTATTTAACCGACGGATGGCAGGATTTTGAGATACTGGACGCGGGCAACGGCGATAAGCTGGAGCGCTGGGGATCCTATGTGCTTCTCAGGCCCGACCCCCAGGCCGTGTGGCCCATGGGCGAGCATAGGGCGGATGCGGTCTACTTCCGCTCCCAAAGCGGCGGCGGCCACTGGGAGTTCCAGAAGGAGCTGCCGGAGAGCTGGACCGTGCGGTATAAGGGCCTCACCTTTCTGGTCCGGCCCACGGGTTTCAAGCACACGGGCCTGTTCCCGGAGCAGGCGGTGAACTGGGATTTTATGGCGGACCGGCTCAGCGCCTGGAAGAAGGCCCACGGCCAGGCGCCTCGGGTGCTGAATCTCTTTGCCTACACCGGCGGCGCCACCTGCGCCTGCGCCAAGGCCGGGGCCCAGGTGGTCCACGTGGACGCGGCTAAGGGCATGGTCTCCTGGGCCAAGGATAACGCCGCGGCTTCCGGGCTTTCCGACGCCCCCATCCGCTACATCGTGGACGACTGCTTGAAGTTCGTCCGCCGGGAGCAGCGAAGGGGCAACCGGTATGAGGGCATCCTCATGGACCCGCCCAGCTACGGCCGGGGCCCGGGCGGCGAGATGTGGAAGATCGAAACGGGCCTCTTCGAGCTGGTCAGCGAGTGCGCCAGGCTCCTGTCCGACGCCCCCTGCTTCTTTCTTATCAACAGCTACACCACGGGGCTGGCGCCCAGCGTGCTTAAAAATGTTCTGACCGTGGCCCTGCCCTTCGGCCATGCCGAAGCGGACGAGGTGGGCCTGCCCATCCGCCGGGGCGGCCTGGTGCTGCCCTGCGGTTCTACCGGAAGGTGGACCCCATAATCAGTCTGTCGAAACCTTCGGTTTCAACAGACTGGGCTCCGCGTTCGCTTCGCTTTCAGGACACGCCTATAAACCTAAAGGTTTACCGGGCACGCGATGCGTTAAGCAAACATGCCGGTGGCATGTTTGTAGCGGAGCGGGGAGCAATCTATGATTGCGACCTGGACCTGCAAGGTGTCAAACGCACCGCGCATGTCGCTGCGTTTGACCTATTCGGAGCCGCCCGCTCTTTCTATTTTTCTGAGTGCCGCGCGTCTACACCGCGCGTTTTGGAACCGTTCGTTTGTTTTGTTGTTTTCAAAGCGGAGGTTTGTTTAGCAAGTTGCATGAACATTCGTGTATTGTATGAAGACAATCACCTGCTGGTGGTGGAAAAGCCCCTGAACGTGCCTGTCCAGGCCGACGCCTCCGGGGACGAGGATCTGCTCACCGCCTGCAAGGGGTACATAAAGGAAAAGTATCAAAAGCCCGGCGAGGTGTATTTGGGTCTGGTCCATCGCCTGGACCGGCCCGTGGGGGGCGTCATGGTCTTTGCCCGGACCAGCAAGGCCGCCGCCCGGCTCACGGAGCAGTTCTCCGCCCACAAAGCGCAAAAGCGATACGCCACCGTGGTGGAGGGCAGCGCCCCCGGCGCGGGGCGGCTCACCGATTGGCTGCTGAAGAACGAGGCCACCAACACCACGTCCGTGGTGCAGAAGGATACCCCCGGCGCAAAGCAGGCCCGGCTGAGCTACCGGACGTTGGCCCGGGAGAATGGTTTGTCGCTGCTGGACGTAGCCTTGCAGACGGGGCGGCCCCACCAGATTCGGGTCCAGCTCGCTCACGCCGGCTTCCCCATCCGGGGGGATCAGCGGTATAACCCCGACGCCCGGGTGGGGGAGCAGATACGGCTGTGGGCCTACGCCCTGACCATCGCCCACCCCACGCTGAAGGAGCCCATGACCTTCTACGCCCTGCCGCCCTTTTCGGAGTTCCCCACGGCGGTGAAATATCTGCCCGCTTTTCGGGCCTGCTCCGCCGTCTATGAGGATGATGACATGCTCCTGGTGGACAAGGACCCGGGCGTGGAGGTGGAGACGGACCTTCTTTCCGAGCTTTCCGCCATCACCGAGCCCCTCTATCCCGTTCACCGGCTGGACGCCAATACCATGGGCCTGGTGGCCCTGGCGAAAAATGAGGCCGCCGAGGAACGGCTGTTGGACGCCTTCGCCCGCCATGAGACGGGGAAGGTCTACGAGGCTATATTGGCAGGCGTACCCGAGAGGCGGGAGGGGACGCTGATCCACTACGGGCTCAAGGACGAGGAACGGTCCTACATGCGCATCGTCCCCAAGGACACGCCGGGGGCCCTGAAAATGGAGCTCAGCTACCGGATCACCGAGATCCGTGGCGGCCTCAGTAAGGCGGAGATTCATCTGTTCACCGGACGGACCCACCAGATCCGGGTCCAGATGGCGGCCATCGGCTGTCCCGTACTGGGGGACGACAAGTACGGCAACCGGGAAGCGAACCGGAAATACCGGCAGAGGCGGCAGCTGCTGCTATCTAAGCGCCTCACCGTTGCGGGAAAAACCTTTGAAAGCACACGCGAACTAACTATACATGAGATCATCAAGGAGGACCTATGAACGCACAGGAACGGTATGAGTATTGGCTGAACAGTCCCGATGTGGACGAGGGGACCAAGGCGGAGCTTAGGGCCATCGCGGGTGATCCCGTGGAGATCGAGGATCGGTTCTATCAGGAGCTGTCCTTCGGCACGGCGGGCCTTCGGGGCGTGCTGGGCGCCGGGGACAACCGGATGAACGTGTATAATGTGCGCAAGGCCACGGAAGGCCTGGCCAGGCACCTGAAGGAGCGGTTCCCAGCGGGGGCCACCGTAGCCATCGCCTACGATTCCCGGAACTTCTCCGACGTGTTCGCCAGGGAGACCGCCTGTGTGCTGGCGGGCCACGGCATCCACGTGTACCTCTACAGCACGCTGCACTCCGTGCCCCAGCTGTCCTTCACGGTGCTGCACCTTCATTGCAACGCCGGCGTGGTCATCACCGCCAGCCACAACCCGCCCAAGTACAACGGGTACAAGGTCTACTGGACCACCGGCGGCCAGGTGGACCCGGTGGAGGCCGACGCCATCACCGAGCGCATCCGGCAGGTGGAGGGATTCAAGACCGGCTATATGCCCTACGAGGAAGCCCTCGAAAAGGGCATCATCGAGCTCATCGGCCAGGAAGTGGACGAAGCCTACTACGCCGCCACCATGTCCCTTTTGCAGCAGCCCAAGCTCCTCCGGGAGAAGGGCAGGAACGTGACCATGGTCTATACGCCCCTCCACGGCTCCGGCTACGTGCCCGTGACCACGGTCCTCGATCGCATCGGCATGAAGAACGTGTTCCCCGTGCCCGAGCAGACCAAGCCGGACGGGAACTTCCCCACGGTGAAGGCCCCCAACCCCGAGGACCCCAACGCCTTTACGCTGGCGTTCAAGCTGGCCGAGGAGAAGAAGGCGGACGTGATCATCGGCACAGACCCCGACTCCGATCGGCTGGGCGTGGCCGTCCGCAAGCACGACGGAGACTGGGCCGTCCTCACGGGCAACCAGATCGGGTCCATCCTGCTCTATTGCCTGCTCACCGCCAAGAAGGAGGCGGGGATCCTCCCTGAAAATGGTCTGGTGGTCAAGTCGCTGGTGTCCACGCCGCTGGCGGACGCCATCTGCGCTTCCTTCGGCGTTGACATTCGGGAGGTGCTGACGGGCTTTCGATTCATCTCCGAGCAGATCGCCGAGTGCGAGGAAAAGCACGAGCACACCTTCCTCTTCGGGTTCGAGGAGAGCTTCGGGTTCCTGGCCGGCGGCTTCTCCCGGGACAAGGACGCCATCTGCGCCGCCATGCTGGTGGCGGAAGGCTGCACCCTCTTTAAGGAGCAGGGATTGACCCTCTACGATGTGCTCCAGAGGATCTACCGGATCTACGGCTATTATAAGGAGAAGACCGTGTCCTACACCCTGGAGGGGAAGGCGGGCATCGAGAAGATCCAGGCCGCCATGGCCCAGCTGCGGGAGAATCCGCCCGCCGTCATCGGCGGCCAGGCCGTGGTGAAGTCCGTGGATTACAACGACTCCGCCGCCACGGGCCTGCCCAGGAGCAACGTGCTGCGCTGGACCCTTGCGGACGGCAGCTGGGCCATCGCCCGGCCCTCCGGCACGGAGCCCAAGCTGAAGATCTACTCCGGCGTCCGGGGCGAATCCTCCGACGACGCCGACAGTAAGCTCGCCGCCCTGGCCGCGGCCATGGACGAGCTCTTGAAGCCCTATTTGGCGTAAAACCCTCTTCTTTGCCGCTTTTTCTCTTTCGTAAAGAGGAAAAAGCGGCGCAAAAAGAGAAACTCAGGAAGTATAATGGGAAGTATCGCGCAAGCCATACTTCCCATTTGTGCTCTTTATACCACTAAGTCCCCTTCCTGTGAGTTGATGACCTCAAAGATCTGCTCCTCCTGGCCAGTGAGGGCGTTGATGTAGACAATGTAGAAGGTCTCGTCCCGGGTGGCCTTGAACTCGTAGCAGAGGACCTCTGTCTGCTCCGTCAGGGGGATGAGGGCCAGGTCCCGGTGCTCCACGACGAGATCCCCCGATACGTAGGCCTCCGCCTGCTCTTCGGTGAGCTGCGGTCGGGGCAGGTCCCTTGTCCGGTGGTTCAGCCGATAGTTCCGCGCGTCCAGGCCCATGACCTCCCCGGTTTCCCTATCGAGATACACCTTCACCAGGTCGCTGTAGAGGATGACCCCTGCCTGCCGCGGCGCGAAGTTCAGCACGGCCACCCCCTGGTAGTACTGGGCATAGGCCGCCGCCGGGTCCTCCACGCCCAGCTCCTGCAAAAAGGACAGGGCGCCCTCCTTCAGCCGCTGGCTCTCTTCGTCGCTGGGCGGGTCGTTTCGGTTCCCCTTTGGTGCGGTCATGAAGGACAGGAGCTTGCCCCCCCGCTCCGTCAGGGACAGAGCGACCTCCCCTCGGTCCGCCGTTTGAATGGTCAACTCATAGACCGGAAGCGCCCCGGGCACGTAGGCCGTGTTCCCGATCTCGCCGCCGGGGAATAGACGTCCGGCCGCCGCTGCCGCCTGCTGGGCCGTGATCCGCTCCCCCGGCTCGCTTTGAGGCGCATGGTTCTCCACGCTTTCAGAGAAGGGCCCGTCGTAGATCAGCGTGGGGTATTCGCTGATGGCTGCCTCGCTTTGGGTCTGCTCATAGCAGCCCGAATCCACGTTGTCCGGAGCCACATAGTCGCCGCTTTGGATGGCCGCCCCCGCTACCTGCCGGATGTTGGCGCAGGCGGTCCGCATGTCCTGGAGTTGCTGTCTATCCTCGGCCGTCAAGGCCCCGCCCTGGAGCACACGACCCATGAGGGCGTGGGCGTAGTCCCCGCAGCGGGTGACGAACTGGCTCATCTCAACGCTGTCCGCGTGGGAGAGCGGCAGCAGCCCCATGGCTGCCCCCGCGCTGCCGGTCGCCCGCCACACGTCCCCCAGCAGCAACACGCTCTGCCGGGGCGACGACGCCGCGCTGAGCTTACTTAGCGACACGTCCACGTCGTTGAGATCGTCGTCGATCCGATGGTACAGGTTCTCGATCCGGGTCCGCTCCGCCGCCTGCCGGGCCTCCAGGGCCTCCCGGCCCTCACCCAGCTTCACCAGCGCCACGATCAGCCCCACCGCCAACGCCGCCCCCACCAGTCTTCTGAATCCTTTTCTCATACTTATTTTCACCCTACCCTTCAGTAGCAGAACGCATGTCGCCCGATGACCACCGCCACCGGCTTAGACAGCATCCACTTATTGGTCGTCGTTGCCGGGTTATAGTAATACAAACACCCGTACGTGGGGTCGTACCCGTTCATGGCGTCCTTGGCCGCCCTGAGCGCACTTTCATTGGGCGCCAGGTTGATCTGTCCGTCACTCACCGCATCGAACGCCCCGGGCTGGTAGATGACGCCGGCGATGGAGTTTGGAAATTTGCTGGATTTGACCCGGTTCAGGATCACCGCGCCCACGGCCACCTGGCCCTTGTAGGGCTCGCCCCGGCTTTCGCCGTAGATGCAGGCGGCCAAGAGCCGCACGTTGCGGTCCGAGGAACTGCTCGCCTGGGCCGTGGAGCCGGTGCCGGATAGGGTCATGCCCAGGGCAGCCGCGGTCTTGGTGCCCACGATGCCGTCCGTCGTGAGGCCGTTCTTCCGCTGGAAATATTGGACCGCTTTCTGGGTGCCCGAGCCAAAGATGCCGTCCACCGCCCCGTCGTAGTAGCCCCACTGCTTCAGCTTTTTCTGCAGGGTTGCCACCTCGTCGCCTTTGGAGCCCTTTTTCAGCACCGCCGCATCCGCAGCGAGGGGCAGCAGCACCAGCAGCAGCAGCACCAGCACCATGCCCAGCCGACGCAGTTTCACCCGGGACCTCATCTTACGCCTCCGTCTATATATCGAATCATTTTCCGCCTCGTTTTCATGTTTCTGCTTCCTTTCTGTTTCCTCAGTATGCCCCTTTTTCGACAAAGTAACCGTATCTATTCATACAAAAAACCGACCGAATCAAAGTTCGATCGGTTTTCAACAGGTAAATCGAATCCTCAACGATCACAGTCCTATACGGTATGCTGTAGTCGAATGGATGTTGGCGATGATGTTCCAGATGGTGCCGCCCCGAAACTCCTGGGGGGAGGTGGTGAGCAGCGTCCATATCTCCTGCATCTTTTCGGTCCAGGTGGCGAGGGCTTTCAGCAGGTTTTCAAGTACCCAATTGGTTCCCATGTTTCACCTCCAATCAAAAAGGAGCAGCCACGCAAGCTGCTCCTTTGTCGTTCGGTATCCCGATTGTTATTGTAATAGTACGGACAGATAGTCCGTTCGGCTGTCGAGGACGCGAACCACCTCAATGATTTCTTCCTCGATTCGATAGAACACCAGCTGCTTTGAAACGATCAGAAACCGATAATCCAGCTTGGAATCAAGCTCGTCAAACCGCGAGATCAGCAGTTCCCCCATGAAAGGATTGTCTTTCAAAAGAGAGATGCTGTCCAGCAGACGGAGCTTCAGACTATCCGCTGCCTCCGGGTTTTTCAGCTTCTCGGTGATATAGTCACAGGTATCGAGAATATCCGCAATGGCGGCTGGGCGGTATTTGACCTTCATCACCGTGTCACTCCCAACATCCGATACGCTTCCTCCTCATCCACCAGGTCTCCCGACCTTCTGCCTGCGTCCAATTCACTAACCAGGCGCTTCATGGCCTCGGCTCGAATGATCTCCGCATTGTCTTTTGTCACAGGGAACGGAAAACCGCCTGCGTTCAAAGATTGCTGAATGAAGATGTTGATGGCCTGGGTGAAGCTGATACCGCTTTTCGCGTATACTTCCTCCACCTCTTTGCGGACCTGGGGGTTGATCCGAAAATGATAGCTGTCCGTCTTTGCAGCACTCACGATGCTCTCCATCTCGCTCACCTTCCTTTCTGTGTCTATAATAGTATACCCACAGCCAGTGCAAGTCAAGACAAAGTAGCACAATGTTCTACATATATTTCAATCGGGATATGCCTTCATCACCGTTCTCAGCCGGTGATCAGGCTCAGGATCTCTTTGGTGAAGGTGATGACGATGCCGCCGGCAATGGTCATCATACCGTTGGCCCGCTGGGAGGGGTCATGGGACTTGAGACTGAGGCCCAGCTGCAACACGCCGAAGCCCAGCAGGATGATGCCCACGGCCCGGATCAGACCGAAGATGAAGTCACTGAGCTTGTTCACCACGGCAATGGGATCGCCGTCCGCGAACGCGGTGGCAGCCAGGGCGAAGGTCAGCACCAGCACGCAGAACAGGGCGAACAGGGTACGGATAGTTTTGTTTCGGTTCATTCGTTTGTTTCCTCCAATTCGTTTTCAAGATAGATTATCCCTTTGTTGCAGGAGGCAAAGCGTGATTGAATTTATTCGAAATCACTATTATGAAGTATTGTATAGCTGATCAGGCTCATGCCGTGCGACTGAGCCTCAGATGCTTTCACGGAGGAAGGCAACTCGGTCTTGTACACCTTGTCTCCATATCGCTGCCGAAGGTTTTCTACGTTGGTGCGCTTTGCGATGGACACGTTGTTCCGCCTGACGATCACGATACCTTCCAGATACAGTTCCGGGTTCATCTTCCGCTGAATACCGTTCATAGTCGAGGTGATCTGCTCCACGCCTTCCACGCCGAAGAACTCCGGGTCCACCGGGATCATGACGCTGTGGGAAACGACCAGGGCGTTCTGCGTCAGAATGCCGAGGCTGGGGGAACAGTCGATCAGGATATGATCGAAGCTCCATTGCAGACTCTCCACATATACCGCTCCAGCAGCAGTTCCAGGTATTCCGGCGCATACTCGGTATTCGGCTCCATGCGCACGCCGAAGGGAGCCAGGGACTCGTTGATCTCCTCCAGCAGGGCGGTGATCTTTCCGAACAGCTTGTACCGGCTCTTCTCCGTGCCCTTCTTCCACACGAAGCTGTACTTGTTCGCGTTCGCTTCCAGCTTCGTCCCGTCGATGTACAGATGCTGCAGATCTACATGCTCCTTCTCAAAGATACATGCGTTGATCGCCTGAAAGATCTCCTCGATGCTCTCCTGCAATTCTTCCCGGATGAAGTATCCGAACGCTCCGTAGCTCGGCGTCTCCCAGTCCATGAGATACATGTACCGCAGATTCACCCGACAGGAATCGTCCAGCGTTCGCAGTGCGGCGTATCCATGCTCCATGAATCCGAACAACACCGTTTTCAGCATCTTGACACGATCATACCCCGGGCGCCCCGTCCTTCTGTACGGACGCGACCGCAGGTACTTGCTTACCTCCGCTTCCTCCATGAGCTTGTCAAATGCGAAAACCGGGTCGCAGACGTCTAAAAAATCTGCAACAAACACTGGTAATCTTCCCTGCTTTGCGGTATACTTTGTTTCGGTAATAATTGTTTTCACACATCTATTTTACCACAGTTAAAGGCCCACGGAAACCCTTCCGC
>R21__coassemble_560_pt1 | contig 29886 bp, 25 predicted proteins | sample R21__metabat2_low_PE_052 | metagenome-assembled genome bin R21 | reverse complement strand
CGCCGGAGCCCACGCCCACTCCCACGCCGGAGCCAACGGCCACGCCGGAGGGCTGGTCCGATTCGCCCTCCACCCCCTTCATCCCGTCCCAGGGCGGCATGTCCCGGGAGCAGCGCAAGGAGCTGGTGGAGAGCCTTCGGCAGCAGATCCGGGACGCGGAGCACAGCTATAAGCAGCTGGAACACGACATTGCCCGCCTTTCGGCCACCGCGGAGAACGGCACCGTCGTCAGCGCCATCGACGGCGTGGTCTCGAAGCTCTCCCCCGACGCCCGGACCGGGGAGGTCCTGCTGGAAGTCCGGGGCGGCAGCGGCAGGAGCGTCATCTCCTGCATGTTGGGGGAAACGGAGCTCGAAAAATACCCGGTGGGAACTGAGCTCACGGGCTTCTCCTACGATATCGGCGACAGCGTCACCGCCGTGGTGACCTACATCAGCCCCATGCCCGTCACCGACAGCTATTCTAACGGCGGCAACCCCAACTCCTCGGGCTATTCCATGCTCCTGGAGGTCCAGGGGGACGTAGAGCTGCCTTTATTCAGCTATGTGGAGTTCACCTCCTTCGAGCCCCTCTCCAAAACCGGCGCCATCTACCTCTACGAGGCCTTCGTCCGGGAGATCGACGGCCAGGACTGCATCTTCGTAGCGCGGGACGGGGTCCTCAAAAAGGTCCAGGTCCACACAGGCCGCCGAATGATGGAGTATATCGAGCTGGTGGGCAGCGACCTTACCCGAGAGGATTACATCGCCTTCCCCTACGACAAGAACGTGCGGGATGGGGCCGGCGTCGAATTCACCGACGGCGGCTGGTAAAGAAAGAGAGTAGCTATGTTAGAGAATTTCAGGGAAGCCTTTGACGGCATCTGGTCCCATAAGCTGAGGAGCGCGCTCACCATGCTGGGCATCATCATCGGCATCGCCTCCATCATCGCCATCTCCTCCACCATCATGGGCACCAACGAGCAGATCAAGCAGAACCTGGTGGGCGCGGGCAACAACACCGTGGAGGTGGCCCTCTATCAGGGGGACTACGTGCTGGACCCCAGCTATCAGCAGGTGCCGGAGTATGTGACGCCGCTCAGTAGCTCCATCCTGCCCGAGATACTGAAGATCCAGGAGGTGGAGGACGCCTCCCTGTTCCTCCGCCGGGACGCCTACGGCATGATCTGGTACGGCACCGAGGGATTGAACCAGGGGTCCATCTACGGGGTGGACGAACGCTTTTTGTCCGTCAACGGGTATGTGATCCGCAGCGGCCGGGGCTTTCTGCCCGAGGATTTCAAGTCGTTTCGGAAGGTGGCCCTCATCGACAGAACCGTGTCCGAGACCCTGTTCATGGGCCGAAACCCCATCAATGAGACCATCGAGATCTCCTCGGAGCCCTATGTGGTGGTAGGCGAGTTCACCCAAAACAGCGCATTCACCCCTACCATCACCTCCATCCAGGATTACTTTACCTACACCGACCACTCCGGCGGCAAGGTGCTGATCCCCGCCGCCACCTGGCCCACCCTCTTTGCCTACGACCAGCCCAGCAACCTGGTGGTCCGGGCCGGGAGCACCGATGAAATGACCGAGGCCGGGAAGCAGACCGCCGCCATCCTCAACAGGACCCTGACCGGCAGCGGGGACGTGACCTACAAGAGCAAGGACCTGCTGGAACAGGCCAAGCAGCTCCAGGAGCTCTCCTCCGCCACCAACCGGCAGCTCATCTGGATCGCCAGCATCTCGCTGTTGGTGGGCGGTATCGGCGTCATGAACATCATGCTGGTGTCCGTCACCGAGCGGACCCCGGAAATCGGCCTCAAAAAGGCCCTGGGCGCCCGCAAGCGAAAGATCTCCGCCCAGTTTTTAACGGAGGCTGGGGTGCTCACCTGCATCGGCGGCATATTGGGGGTCCTGGTGGGCATTGGCCTTGCCTACATGGTCAGCCGTGTCTCGGGGGTACCCATCTTCATCAGCTGGTACATCGTGGCCGCCACAGTGGTCTTCTCCTTTGTGGTGGGCCTCTTCTTCGGCGCCGTTCCCGCCATTCAGGCGGCCAGGCTGAACCCCATAGATGCTTTGAGAAGAGAATGAGCCTCTTCCTTTACCGCTTGGCCCTTCAACAAAGCCGATAAACAAACAGATCCCCCAGCCTTGATGAAGCTGGGGGATCCTGTGTTTTGGGGTCGTCAATACTTGGACAAAATCTCCATGACCGTTTCGATGAGCTTCTCCCGGTCCACATCCAGCAGGACCAGAGCGTTTTTGAAGGGGAACTGCTTGTCGGAGTACAGGTCGGTGACGGTCTTTCCGTAGGTGATGGTGCCCTTGGTCTCCACGGCCACCCCCGCCTCCTCGCCGGAGAACATCTCCGGACAGAGGGGATAGAGCACGGCGGTGGGGTCATGGAGGGCCATACCGTCGATGCCGTGGGCCTGGGAGTAGGCGAGGCCGTGCTGGGCCGCGTCACGAAGGAACCTGGCCGTGGGGTTCAGCTGGCCCATCCTGTCCAGCTCCGCCGGGGACATGACGGTTTTCAAGGTCATATCGAGGCCGCACATGACGATAGGTACGCCGCTCTGGAACACGGTGCTGGCCGCCTCCGCGTCGCCCAGGATGTTCGCCTCCGCCGCTGGGCTGGCGTTGCCCCAGGAGGCGGAGCCGCCCATGATGACGATTCTCTTCAGGAGCTTCGGGAGAGAGCCGTGCTTCGCGAAGGCCAGGGCGATGTTGGTCAGAGGCCCAATGGCCACCAGGACCAGCTCGCCTTGGGCTGCCTTGGCGACCTCATAGAGAGCGTCCCAAGCGGGCATGGTCTCCACCTTGGCTTCGGAGGCGGGGAGTGTTACGTTCCCAAGGCCGTTCTCCCCGTGGACAAAATAGGCCACCCGAGGCGCCCGAAACAGGGGCTTTTCCGCCCCCGCGTATACGGGCACGTCCTTCCGGCCGAAGAAGGCCGCCAGGTCACGGGCGTTGCGGAAGGTTTTTTCAAGCTCCACGTTCCCGGCCACCGCCGAGATGCCCTTCACGTCGTACTCGGGAAGGGCGAACAGCAGCGCCATGGCCATGGCGTCGTCCACGCCGGGGTCCGTGTCCAACCAGATGGGAATGCGCGTTTCAATCATAGGTCTTCACCGCCTCCACAAGCAGGTCCACAAAGCCCTGCCGGTCAATGTTCATAATGCAGGATGCGTTGGGAGCCTTGCCCGTGACGCCGTACCAGTCGCCCACGGTGCAGCCCTTGCAGTAGTCGCCGGCGGTCTCCACCTGCACGTACAGGTCCTTGAAGGTCATGAGCTCAGGTTTGATCAGGGCCGCCACGGCCACCGCGTCGTGGACGGGGGCGCCGGGATAGCCCAACTTCCGGTGGAAGCCGTAGAAGAACTCCAGCCAGTCTGCCACCACATGGGCCACATGGTTGCCCACGGCCCGGATGCGCTCGAAGTCCTCGGGGAAGACCAGTGCCTTCTCCGTCACGTCCAGGCCCGCCATGTAGATGGGGATGCCGCTCTCAAAGACGATCTTGGCCGCCTCCGGGTCCACCAGGATGTTGAACTCCGCCGCAGGGGTCCAGTTGCCGTAGGCGATGCCGCCGCCCATGAGGGAGATGCGGGCGATCTTGTTCTTGAGATCGGGCCGGGTGAGGAGCAACGCCGCCACGTTGGTGAGGGGTCCCGTGGGCACGATGGTCACCGGGTCCTCGCTCTCCTCGATGACCTTCTCCATGAGAGCCGGGGCGTCCAGGCCGCAGGGCTCGAAATCGGGCTCCGGCAGATCCGGACCGTCGAGACCGCTCTTGCCGTGGACCGTGGGCACCACGATGGGCTCCGCCACCAACGGCCGGGGCCTCCCCACGCCGAAGGGGGCGTGATTGCCGATGAGGGTGCAGATCCGGAGGGCGTTGTAGGTGGTCTTCTCGATGGTCTGGTTGCCGCACACGGAGGTGCAGGCCCGGATGTCGAGGAGGGGGCTGGATTTGGCCAGGACCCAGGCGATGGCGTCGTCATGGCCCGGGTCGCCGTCCAATATCACCGGGATAGGTTTCTTCAGCTGCTCCATCTTACGCCGCCTTCTTTTTCTCTTTCTTCTCCTGCCGGGCCCGGATCTTGCGGGTCTTGTTGAAGGTGGAGATGGCGTAGATGGTGATGCCAAGGATGGTCACCACGTAGGGCAGGGCCTCCACCAGACGAGCCGGCAGGTTGGTGCCTTTCACGTAGTTGGCCAGGGCCTGCGCAAAGCCGAACAGGAGGCTCGAGAGCATGACGCCCACCGGCTCGCCCCGGCCCATGGCCTGGGCGGCGAGGGCGATGAAGCCGCGGCCCGCGATCATGCCCTTAGAGAACATGGTCATGTAGGACATGGACATGTAGGCGCCGGCCATGCCGCAGAGGAGGCCGCAGATGATGAGGGAGATATACTTGACCTTGTACACGCCTACGCCCACGGAATCGGCGGCGTGATCGTTCTCGCCCACCGCCCGGATGCGGATGCCCAGAGGGGTCTTGTAGAGCAGTATCCAGACCAGGATGACGCAGAGGAAGGCCACATAGGTCAAGATGGACTGGTTGGTGAAGAAGATCTCGCCGATGACGGGGATCTTGGAGAGCACCGGCACGGTGACCCGAGGCAGGCTCCAGGCGCCCATAACGGTCTGGGTGTCGCCCTTGGACCCGGTCAAGAGGTACAGCAGCAGCACCGCGCCGCCCTCTCCCAGGGTGTTCACGGCGATGCCGCAGAGGATGATGTCCGTCTTGAACTTGAAGGCGAAGAAGCCGATCATGAGGGACAGCAGGATGCCCAACACCATGGCGCCCAGGACGCCCACGAGGGTGCTGCCGCTCTTCCAGGCGCAGGTCACGGCGATGAGGGCACAGAGGGACATGGTGCCTTCGAGGCCGATGTTGACCACGCCGGCCTTCTCCGTGATGGAGGCGGCCAGGGCCGCGAACAGGATGGGCACCATGATGCGGATGATGGAGGCCGCAAAGGATGTGGTGAGGATGGAGGATAGAATGTTAGACATGAGCCTCTCCTCCTTTCTTGGTTTGTTGCGCGGCTTTTTCGGCCAGCTCCTTCTTGGTCTCCCGGACCACCAGCTTCTGCCGGAAGCCGGACAGGAACTGATCCGCCGCGAAGAACAGGAAGATGACCACGGAGATCAAGTCCATCATCTCCACGGGCACCGTGGTCCAGGTGTTCATGAGCTCGCAGCCGTACTGGAGGTAGGCCACGAAGAAGGCCGCGATGGGGATGAAGATGGGGTTGTTGGCCGCCAGAATGGCCAGCGTGATGCCGTCCCAGCCGTAGCCGGTGAGGGCCGTCCAGCGATACTGGGAGAAATATCCCAGCTGGGTGACCACGCCGCCCATGCCGGCGAGGATGCCGCCCACCACCTGGCAGAGGATGACGATGGCGCCCACCTTGATGCCGGAATACTGGGAGAACTCCTTGTTGATGCCCACCATGCGGATGGCATAGCCCCAGCGGGTCCTATAGAGGAAGAACCAGCAAAGGACGGCCATGGCGATGGCGATGAAGATGCCGTAGCTCACCTGCTCCCCCTCAAAGATCTTGGGGATGATGGCGGTGCTCTTGTAGGGGAAGGTCATGGTGGCGCCCTGGGACCGGTCCGCAAAGTTCTGGGTGAGGAACTGCATGGTCACGTCCAGGATGATGTAGTTGAGCATCAGGGATACCACCATCTCGGAGACCCCCCACTTGGTCTTGAGGAAGCCCGGGATCAGCATGATGAGGCCGCCCACGACGGCGCCCGCCAGGATGCAGACGATCTGGTGGAGCACGGTGGGCATGGGGCAGTAGATGGCCACCAACGCCCCCACGAAGCCGCCGGCGGAGATGCAGCCTTCGCCCGCCAGGTTGAACTGGTTGGCGGAGAACATGATGCAGGTGCCAAGGCCTGTGAAGGTGATGGGGATCATGTAGGCGAGGACCCGGCAGATCTTGCTCCAGCTGGCCGCGGGCCCGAGGAGCATATACCGAAGGGCCGTCAACGGCTCGTCGGTGCTCAACAGGATCAACACCAGGGCCACCAGGAACGCTACCAGCAACGCCACTGCGCCGCGCACGTAGCCGAACAATCTGAGACTCTTACTTTTCATGGACCACCCTCCTAACTTCTTCAGGGCTCTGATGCTTGAGACCCAGCATGTATTCGCCCATCTCCATCTCGTCCATCTTCTTGGTGTCCTCGAAGTAGGCCACGATCTCGCCGCCGTGGAACACCACCAGGCTGTCGGAGAGCTCGATGACCTCGTTGAGGTCGGCGGATACCAGCAGCACCGCCGCCCCCGCCCGGGAAAGCTCCACCAGCTTCTTACGGATGAACTCCGTGGCGCCCACGTCGATGCCCCGGGTGGGCTGGTCGGCGATGATGAGCACGGGTTCCGAGGAGAACTCGCGGGCCACCACCACCTTCTGGATGTTGCCGCCGGAGAGCATCTTCACCTGCTGCTGAGGGGACTTGCAGAGAACCTGATACTCCTTCACCAGCCGCTCGCTCTCGGCATGGATGGCCTTCATGTTGAACAGAGGCCCGTTGTTGAATTCCTTTTTGTCGAACCGGTCGGAGATCACGTTCTCCTCGATGCTGGCCGAGTCCGCGATGCCGTAGATCATGCGGTCCTCGGGGATCAGGGAGATGCCCATGTCCCTGAGCTTGTCCTGATGGAGGCCCAGGGTGGACTTGCCGCCCACGGTGACCGTGCCGGCGTCGGGCTTGCTGAAGTTGTAGAGGATATCCACCAGCTCCCGCTGTCCGTTGCCCTCCACACCGGCGATGCCCAGGATCTCGCCCTTCCTCACGGTGAAGGAGACCTTGTTGAGCATCTTGCGGTTCCAGTCGTTGGTATATTCGAGATCCCGCACCTGGAGCACGGGAGTCGTGGGCTGAGCCTGGTCCTTCTGGACGGTCAAGATGACGTCCCGGCCCACCATGAGGCGGGAGATCTCCTGCTCGGTGGTGTCAGCGGTGTTGTACACACCCATGGACCGGCCGCCCCTCAAAATGGTCATGCGGTCCGTGATCTCCTTGATCTCCTTCAATTTATGGGAGATGAAGATGATGGTGTAGCCCTGCTCCTTGAGGTGGACGAGCTCCTTGAAGAGCTCCACCGTCTCCTGGGTGGTGAGCACGGCGGTGGGCTCGTCCAGGATGAGGATCTTGGCGCCTCGGACCAGAGCCTTGAGGATCTCCACCTTCTGCTTCATGCCCACGGGGATATCCATGACCTTGGCGTTGGGGTCCACGTCCAAATTAAACTTTTTACTGTATTCCTCGGTGAGGGCGATGGCCTTGCTGAAGTCCACGAAGAGCTTCCCCTTCCTGGGCTCCATGCCCAAGACCACATTCTCCGCCACCGTGAGGCTGGGCACCAGCATGAAGTGCTGATGGACCATGCCGATACCGTGGGCGATGGCCACGGTGGGCGAGGTGAGGGCCACCTTCTCCCCATTGATAAAGATCTCGCCGTTGGTGGGCTGCTCCATGCCGAAAAGCATCTTCATGAGGGTGGATTTGCCCGCCCCGTTCTCCCCCATAAGGGCGTGGATCTCGCCCTTCTTCACCAGGAAGTCCACCCCCTGGTTGGCGGCGATGCCGTTGGGGTAGATCTTGTCGATGCCCCGCATCTCAACGACATATTCGCTGTTCTGCATCCGCTTTCCCCTTCCTTTTGCTGTATTGCGGAATTCTCGGGAGAGAGCATCTCTCCCTTCATAATCCAAACGGGGGAGCCTTTCTTTGGCTCCCCCTTTCCTTAGCGATTGCCTAAGGACGCTTGTTAACTTAGTTGCCGGCCTTGACGGCGTTCATGAGGGCGTAGTAGTCGAAGTTGGCATCAAAGGCGGTGTCCACCTTGACCTCGCCCTTGAGGATCTTGTCCTTCACGGCGTTGACGGCATCCTGGATGTCCTTGGACTGCTTGGCGAAGTTGCCGGCGGTGGCGATGCCCACGCCGTCCTCAGCGAGGCCCAGATAGGAGCAGGTGCCCCAGAAGGACTTGTCGCCCTCCAGGTACTTCTTGATGACGTACTCCAGAGAGGTGCCCACGTTCTTGAGGCCGGAGGTCATGGTGATGGCCGCGTACTTGGCGTCCAGAGTCTGCTCCTGATCGGAGTCGACGCCGATGAAGTAAGTGCCCTTCTCATAGCAGGCTTCCACGGCGCCGGTGCCGGCATTGCCGCCCACGCCCCAGATGATGTCCGCGCCCGCTTCGATCTCGGCAGCGCCGATCTCCTTGCCCAGAGCGGAGTCGGTGTAGTTGCCGATCCAGCGCCAGTCGATCTTGATCTCAGGATCAATGGACTGGGCGCCCTCGATGTAGCCTACCAAGAAGTCGCAGATGACGGGGGAATCCTCGCCGCCCACGAAGCCCAGGATCTTCTGCTCGTTGAGGCCGGGAAGATCGGACTTGGTCTCGAGGAGGGCCGCATACACGCCCACCAGGTAACCCATGTCGTTCTGGTTGTACTGGATGGAGGCGATGTTGGGCAGGTACTTGTCGTCCACCTTCACCTCGGTATCATAGATGATGAAGAGCTGATCGGTGTACTTCTGGGCCACGGGAATCAGGTTGTCGGGCATCTGCCAGGTGCCGCAGACGATGATGTCGTACTGCTTGGAGGCAGCGACCTCCTCCACGTAGTTCTGCCAGGTGCTCTCGTCGTTGCCCATCTCGATGGTCTTGTAGTCCACGAGACCGGCGTCCTTCAGAGCCTTCATGCCGCTCTCAGCGGAATCGAAGAAGGACTTGTCGCCCAGGTTGCCGTTGACCAGGTTGACGACCTGAAGCTTCTTGGCTTCGGTGGAGGTCTCGGTCTTGGTCTCCGTCGTGGTCTCGGTCTTCTTGCAGGCGACGATGGCCAGGACCATCACCAGGCACAGCAGAATAGCAACAAACTTTTTCATGACTTGTTCCTTTCTCTTTCTTTTTATTTTGCAACGGGCCGAAAAACCCGCTACATACCATTAGTAAGTATAACACAAAGATGTCTCTTCGTCAACCTTCCTCCTCCAGATACAGCGCCTCCCGCCGGGCAGCCTCCCGGGCTCTCTTGCGCAGGGAGAAGACCAGCACCGCACTGAGGAGGATCAGCAGCAGCCCTAATACCAGCAGCAATCCCACGCCGCTGCCCGCGGCCACGGCGGGCAGCTCCCTGGCTCCCTGGCGGAACCCGGTGCCGAAGGCCTCGGCATAGGTCTTGTTCGCGGGATCGGCATAGGCGTTTTCCAGGCAAGCGAGGAGTTTTGTGATGTCCTCCTGGGAGAGGGTACTGGTTTCTCCGGCCCAGGCCGCCAAATAGTAGCCGTCCTCCGCCCACTCGTCATAGACCACCAGCAGATGGCTGCCGTCGGTGAACAGGGCGTCATACTGATCCTGGGCGAATATGTCCAGCTCCTCCGGGTCCACGCCGTCGAGGATCGTGAGATAGGGCTTCACGCCGATCCGCTTCTCAAAGGCCTCCATGCCCCGAACGAGGGCTTTTTCATCCTCGATACGCCCGAGATCGTCCCGATACCAGCCGCCATCCCACAGGGCGTCAGCGACCGGCTCCCGCTTGCAGGCAGGCCTGCCCACCAGCAGGATCACCAGCAACAGAGCTGCCAGAAGGACCAGCACCGCCACACGGAGGAACCTGGCCCGCCGTTTCTTCTTCTTTTTCACATATCGCTTGGCCATAGGCTACATAACTCCCCTCAACAGATTCAAAAACAGGTAAATAAGGGACGTGGTCCCGCAGCAGAGAACGGAGGTCAGGGCCACGCATTCCCCGCCGAGGACGCTGTTCTTATTGTATTGAACGCAGAACATCAGCGGCGCGCTGCCCACGGAAAAGCCGCTGGAAAGCACCACGATGTAGATGAGCATGGGGTTCACGGGCAACCAGAAGAGGCACAGGGCCACCGCCATAGGCAGCACCAGCACCCGCAGCAGGGAGATCTTATACACCATGGGGTCCCGCAGCCCCTGCTTGAAGTTGGCTCGGGCCACCACCGCCCCGGAGACCAGCATGGCCAGGGGGGAGTTCATATCCCCCAGCTTTTTGAGGGGCGAGGTGATCACCTCCGGCAGCGACAGCCCCAGGGAGAAGCAAATAAGGCCCGCCACGATAGCGATCAAGGAGGGGCTGATGAGCCGCTTCAGGGTGTTTTTGAGGCTGTCCCGCCGGCCGGACATGAGGATGACCCCGTAGGTCCAGAGAAGGAGGTTGAACATGGTGATCATGGTGGTGAGGAAGAACACGCCCTCCGCCCCGTAGATGCCGGAGATCAGGGGGATGCCAAAGAAGCCTACGTTGGGAAAGGCGGTGAGCAGCAGGCCTACCTCCCTGTCTCGGCTGCCCTTTTTAAAGAACAAGTACGGGAGCAGGATCATGACGAGGAAAGCCGCCGCCGCCATAGCCATGCAGATGAGGAAATCTTTGAGAAGGCCCCGATCGAAAGCCCGCTGATAGGCCACAAACAGGTATACCGGCTGGACCACCTTTAACAGCAGCCCCGTTAACTTCTTCTCCGCCGCCTCGTCGATCAGGCTCACCTTGCTGCAAAGGAATCCGATGCTTAGCAGCATCAGCAGGCCCAGGACAGTTTTCAGAATGGTCAGGATCATGGTGTTCGGCTCCCCTGTTCAGGTTGTATTGTAAGTGTATAACCTGCTTCCCCTTCCGTCAACAAAACTTTGCATGAATACCCATCTGGTTTCACAGTGGGTTCAAAAAGATGCGTCATACTGGAGCCATCACATGAGGGACGGGTAAATAGAGAATGAAGGAACGTCTGCGTAAGTTTATGATCGGCCGCTACGGGGCCGACGGGCTGAATCGGTTTTTGACCATCTGCGGCTGGGTGCTGCTTCTGTTGGGCTTCATCCTCTCCGGCATCCAACGGAACGTGACCATGGTCCTGGGCTCCATTCTGGTGAGTCTATCCTGGGCGCTGCTCATCTGGAGCATCTTTCGAACCCTGTCGAAAAACACGCAAAAGCGAGCCTCGGAGAACTACCGATACTATGTGTATAAGAACAAGGTCCTAAGCCGGTGGAAGGGCGTAAAGAAGCGCTGGCAGGAGCGCAAGACCCACCGGTACTTTCGCTGCCCCCAGTGCCGCGCCACCGTCCGTGTGCCCAAGGGCAAGGGCAAGATCCGCATCACCTGCCCCCACTGCAAGAACCGGTTTATCAAAAAAACGTAGACCCATGCGCCATCCGGCGCAATTCATGGCGGCGCGAAAGCGCCGTCATTTCATGGAACGGGACGCCAAGCTCCGTGAGAAATCATGATGCGTCAGCATCAAATCATTGGATGATTTGCCCTGCGGGCATTGGCTATCGCATGATCTTCTCCACGATCTTTTCCACCGCCGCCTTGGCCTCCGGGATGGGCAGCAGGGGGTAGACGTGGAACATGCCCTGGCCGATGATGAGCTCGCTGCCGCCGGCGGGGTCCAGCTTCTCAAACAGCTTCACGCTGTCCGGGTTCAGGATCTCCCGGGTGCCGGCAAAGACGGTCACATGACGGAGCTGCTCCACGGGACCGTACAGGGGGCTCACCCGGGGATCCCGCAAATCCGTCTCCCCCGCCCACCAGCGGCCGCAGGCCCGATGGCCCGTGGTGAGCCAGGGGTCCTTTTCCTGAAATGCTTTTATATCCGGGTCCGCCATGGTCACGTCCATCCAGGGGGACAGGAGGATGAGCTCGTCCGGGGCCCGTTCACCCTGGCGGATCAACTCTAACGCCAGGGCCGCCGCCAGACCCCCGCCGGCGGAGTCGCCCATGAGGATCAACTTCCGCTGGGGATGCTCCCGGGCCATCCGGGTATAGGCCGGCAGGATGAGCCGGAAGGCCTCCGCCCAGGTGCCGTAGGGGGCCAGGCGATACCCCGGGGCGATGATGGCCGCCCCGGTCCGGTTCATGAGCTTTTGCATGAGCCGCCAATGGAAATAGGAAAAGTCGTTCACATAGGACCCGCCGTGGCAGTAGAAGATGGCGCAAGGGCTGTCCGCCCCCTCGTTGAACCGGAACAGGCTCCCGTCCGGCCCGTCCTCCCGGCGGCCGTTCATGGATCGAGGCGGCAGGGCCCGCTTCTCCGGCAGTCGTTTCCGCTCCCGGATAAGGGCGTCAAAGGCCGCCTCCGTGAGCTTGGGCTGCAGACGGAAATAGAGCGCCGCCACATGGTTCATAAAACTGGTCCCCATATCCCCTCCGTGATAAAAAGGCGCCGGGGTGCCCCGACGCCCATGTTTCATTGTTTTAACTATATATCCTATACGCCATCAAGAAGTGCTGCTTCCAGTAGGTGCCGGAGAGGACGGAGCTGGTGATGCGGACCTGACCGGCGCCGGAGCTGGCGTCGATCATTCTGCCGCCGCCCAGATAGATGCCCACATGGCCAGTGTTCGCGGAATTGCCGCTAAACACCAGGATGTCGCCCCGCTGGATACTGCCCATGCTGGTGATGCGCTTGTAGCGGCTGGTGGTGCGCCAGGTGCGGCTGGTCATGTAGCCGCCGCTGAAGCCCGCCTGCTTCATGCAGTAGTAGACGAAGCCGGAACAGTCGAACTTGTTGGGGCCCTTGGCGCCGCCGGAGTAGGGGCAGCCGATCTTGCTCTCGGCGATGGCGATCAGCTTCTCCACGCCCTTCTTGTTGGAGGTATCCGCCGGCTTGGGCGTGGCCTTTGCGGTAGCCTTGGCGGTGGCCTTTGTCCCGGCTTTTGCCGTGGTTTTGACGGTGGCCTTCGCGGTGGTCTTGGTGGTGGTCTTCTTGGTGGGTTTGGGCGTCGTCTTGGGCTTGGCCGTAGCCTTGGCGGTGGGCTTGGCGGTAGGTTTGGCGGTGGCCGCCTTCTTGGCGGAGGAGCTGTTCAGCTTCTCCAGCGTCTTCGGTCCCACGGTGCCGTCGGCGGACAGGCTGTTGCGCCGCTGGAACTCCTCCACGGCCTCCTCTGTGTCCTCGCCGTAGTAGCCGCTGACCTGGGCGTTGGTCTTGAGATACCCCAAGGCCTTCAAGCGCTTCTGCACCGCCTTCACGTCAGACCCCTTCATGCCCAGCTTCAGGGTGTAGGCCCTGGCGTCCTTCGAATCCATGGCGGTCATGCTGGTGGGTCCAAGACACCCGTCGGGAGTCAGATCGTTGTTGTCCTGGAATTTGCGGATGGCGGTGATGGTGGCGTCGTCCATCTTGCCCTTCACCTTATAATCGGAAGATAGGTACCCCAGCTTCTTGAGCTTTTCCTGATAGGTGGCGATGGTGTCGTTCACCTCGCCCTTGGAGAAGAAGTTGCCCACCACGTCGTCGGCATAGAGGATGTCCATGGTCTCATGACCCACCATGCCGGTGGTGGCGATGCTGTTGGCCTTTTGGAAATCGGACACGGCAGCGCTGGTCTTCTCGCCGTAGGTGCCTGTGATGAAGTTCTTGGCCAGATACCCCAGCTCATAGAGGCGGGTCTGCACGTCCTCCACGTCGTCGCCCTCGTCCCCGTTCTGCATGACGCACTCCTGTACGCCCTCGTTCATAAGCAGGTTCCATGTGCTCTCGCCCATCTGCCCGTCGGCTTTCAGGTCGTTATGCTTCTGGAAGCGGATGAGGGCCGCCTCGGTGATGCTGCCGAAGTGCTCCGTGGGCTCGTCGCTGTCCATGTACCCCAGCTCCATGAGCCGGGTCTGGATGATGGCGATGGTGGGGGAATCGTCCCCCTTCTTCAGGATCTGATCCTGCAGGGGCTCCGGGACGGGCGAGGCCGTGGGCGCCTGGGTGGGGGCCTCCGTCTCACTGACCACGGGCAGAACATTCCCCTCGGGGGTAGCCTGGGCCGCCCGCATGGCGGTCCGGGACACGTGAGCGCTGACCATCAGCGCGATGACGAGGAGCACCAGCGAAGCGCTGACCGCGCCGATGCCGATCTGCATGGCCTTGTTGAGGCCCTTGAAGCGGGCAGACAGATACCCGGCGCCTGCCTTCGCCTTGTTCCCCAGGAAGAGGATGCCGGGCTTGACCAGCTGCCACAGCTTCTTGAGCAGGGGACCGATCACCTTCCAGACGGCCTTTGCGGCGGTGGCTATGGCGGCGCCCACCTTCTTGCAGGCGGGGCCAATGACGGTCCATATCTTCAAAAAGAAGGCAGCCACCGAATCAAAGGCGCCGCGGATGGCCCGGCAGAACCGGTTCCGTCCCTCCACGAGCCTCTTGCGGGCCGGCTCCGTTTTCAGATATGCCCGGCGCAGGGCGAGGCGGAGCTTCCGCAAGGGCTTTTTCGCCTTGTGGGGCTTCTCTGGGGCGGGCTCCTGTGCCCTGGGTATATTCAGGTTTTCGTTTATCTTCTGGTCCATACCTTGTTTACCTCGATGGATACCCATTTTCAGATACTGTCATTCTACCTGAGCCGCCCATTTTTTTCAACCATCTCTGGCAAAGATGGTGCAAAAAAACCGTGTCAGAAGTGTAAATTCTACGGGGGCCCGGGGCCCGAAATGGGGATTTTTGGTAGATTTTGGGGGATATGTTTGTTTTTTGCCGGGAAGGTGATATACTGGGCCCATCCTAAGGAGGGACGAGCCATGGAAGCGTCAAAAGGGACCGAAACGAAGAAAAAGCTGCGCTCCGCCGCCTACAAGGCCGCGGGGACGGTGACCGCCGCCGGCATGCTCCTGAACGGGACCGTGGACGGGTCGGAGCTTTTGACCTCGCCTACCGAAAAGGCCGAGACCGCCGAATCAGCCCACATCCAGTACGGGAAGGCGCCCGTCTACACGGTGAAGGGCGCGAAGGTGGCGGAGCCAGAGCCGATCCCCACGCCCAGGGAGCTCTTTCGGGAGAAGGTCGTCGCCCTGCCCGCCCCGGTGAAGGGCCTCATCCTGCTGCCCCTCTGGACCGTGGGGGCCGTGGCCAACTACGCCGTGAGCCTGGTCTTCAGCCTGTTCGTCAAGGCCTTCGGCGGGTCCGTGCTGACGCTCCTCTTTCAGTTCGTTCTCATCTTCGGCCTGTTCGCCCTGGCGCTGAAGCTCCTGTTCCCCCACAAGAAGCTCCGGGAGCTGCTGACGAAAAAGAACCTCATCTGGATGGCCGCGGCCGCCCTGATCCTCACCATAGCAGACATGATATTGAAGACCTGGTACGAGCCCTACGCCAAGGTCCGGGCGCTGATCCTGCTCATCCTGGCCCTCATCCTCCTCTCCCTCCTCGCCTGGCGCATCCTGTATAAGCGGAAGAAGGCGGAGCCCCGGGAAGCCGTGTACGAGATCGTATGAGGGACGAGACCGTGCTTCATATCGCGGGCCGCGTCCGGCCCCTGTCCCCCGCCGCCACCGTCCGCCGGATGGCCTACGAGGAGGGGGGCGGCTTTTACGACGCCTGGAAGATCGCGGACGGGCCGGAAGCGTATTTGCTGAAAGTCGTCTCGGAGAACGAACTGGTCGTCTATCGGCGATTGGGCGACCGACTGGACGCCCTGCCCCGGTGCTTCGGGACCACGGCCTATCGGAACAAGACCTATATCCTTTTGGAGTTCGTAGAAGGCCACGACCTGATGCGCTGCACCCGGGCGGACCTCATTCGGGCCCTGGACGCCATGATCGCCCTGCAGGACGCGTATTGGGACACCAAAATGCGCCTCGGCCGCAGCGTCAGCCGCACCCTGCCTCGGCTCCGGCGGCGGCGGGCGTACCTGCCGGAACCGGCGCTCCGGGCCGCCTACGACCAGTTCCTGGCCCTGTACCCGACCCTGCATAGGACCCTCTGCCATGACGACCTGCTGCCCTTCAACCTGATCGTCAGCGGCGAGCGCGCGGTGTTCATCGACTGGGAGGAGGCGGGCGTGCTCCCCTACCCCGCCATGCTGAGCCGCCTCCTTTTTCACGGCAGCGAGCACGGGGAGACCCCCTTCTTTATGACCGCCGCGGACAAGGCCTTCGCCCTCAGCTACTACTACGAACGCCTCGTTAAGCCCAAGGGCATCTCCTATGACGATTATTGCCGGGCCATGGCCCTCTTCCGCTTCTTCGAGCTCACGGAGTGGGTATATGTGTACCGGAAGTACGGTCGCAAGCCGGATGCGCTGTTTGAGTATTATTATAAGGAATTATTGGAAGCACGCACCCTTTTCCGCCCCGGTGTCATCCTGAGCGCAGCGAAGGATCTCTGAACACAAAAGCGTATACCGCGATCGACCAGGAGGCAGCAATATGTATTACGTATACATCCTTGCCAACAAGACCAATTCCACCGTGTACATCGGCGTGACGGACGATCTGATGCGACGGCTGCAGGAACATCGGAACGACCTGATCGACGGCTTTACAAAGGCGTATCATGTACACAAGCTGGTATATTATGAAAGCTTTTCTGACGTTCGATACGCCATCGCCCGGGAGAAGCAGCTCAAGGGCTGGCGGCGGGCCAGAAAGAATGAACTGATCGAGAGCAAGAACCCCACGTGGGCGGATCTGGCGGGGGATTGGTTCACTGCGGGGCCTATCCCCCGTGCGTGAAGAGGCCCTTGTGAGCCAACTCCGTTCAGAGATCCTTCGTCGCTTTGCTCCTCAGGATGACAAAAAAGGGGGGCCAGGAGGACAAGAAGGGGCTCGGGAGGGCAAAGAGGGGGCGCACAGGAGGACTAGGAGGGTGCAAGAAGAGAGATCGGCACGCCACCGATCTCCCATATTTTTCTTAAGTTTCTCTTTTTCCGCCGCTTTTTCTCCTTTGTACAAAGAGAAAAAGCGGCAAAAGAACAGACTTTATTCCCAAATCCACCCAAACAAAACGTAGTGCTTCACCCACTGCCAGGCGGTGTAGGTCACGGTGACGCTACAGGCGGCGCTGGCATGGCCGTCGGCGGAGGTGGCCGTCACGGTGGCCGTGCCGGGCCGGAGCGCCTGGACAGTGCCGTCCGGGAGCACCTGGACCACAGACACGGTATCGCTGAAGAAGCTCACTGCCGGGTCCGTGGCATCCTCGGGCGTCAGGGTCGCCAACAGATGCGCCCTCTGTCCCGCGATCAGATGGAGATCCTTCTCGGACAGGGTCACCCCTTCGACATATACATAGGGCAGGGCCGGGATCTCCCGCCGCTCCAACATCTCGCCGCAGACCGCGCATGTTAGCTGCTCCTCCCCCGGCACATTCACCTGGGGCTCCTTCTCCACCTTCCAGTCCCCGGGAGTGTGCCCCAAAGCGGGGATGGACTCCGTATACCGATCGCCGCAGCTCAGGCAGGTGAACACCCGCTCTCCCGCCTCCGTACAGGTGGGGTCCGTCACGATCTGCTCATAGGCGTGGCCCACGGCAGGCACGGGCTCGGTGTAGCTCTGTCCGCAGAGAGTGCAGCGGAAGGTCTGCTCCCCCGCCTCCGTGCAGGTGGGCGCGTTGGTCACCGCCCCCTCGTAGTGATGCACGGGGGGCGTGTAGCTGTCCCGGTAGCTGTAGCCGCAGCCGGTGCAGGTGTAGGTGGTGTAGCCCCAGGCGGTGCAATCGCCGGGGATGACCTCAGCCGCATAGCTGGGCGCTTCGCAGGTCTCCGGAGCCATTAGCACCGGCGTCCGGGACTCGTGGCGGCCGTAGGAAACCACCTTATTCCGCACGGGGCGGCAGTTTCCTCCCAGATTCTCCCCGATGAGGGGGTCGCAGTAGGCCCGGCGGGAGGGGGTTATCTCAAAGAAGGAGATGTCCGCCTCCACCGTGGTCCGGCCCAGGGTGCAGATCTGGAAGGACCCCCGAGGCAGCTTGATCATGCCGATGACCCCGCCGCTGTGGGCATAGCCGTAGATCTCCGCATAGCCCTTCATGCGCACGGTACAGTCCAGCACGTCTCCACAACCGCTGGAATAGACGCCGCCCACAAAGGATTCACAGAGCACGTCCTGATTGGTGTCGGTGAAGACCAGCTCCGCATCCACGGTGCAGTTCGTGAACATATTGTAGATGGAAAAGCCCACGAACCCACTCACGCCTGCGTTGATGGAGGAGATGGTCAAATGGTTCCGGACAGAGACGGTGCAGCCCGAGATGGTGGAGTCGATGGCGTACCCCGCCAGGGCGCCGATGAAGCAGTGTTGATCCGTTTCGATATCCACCACGGCATTCACCAGGTTCACATCCCGGATCGTGGCGTTCTCCACCGTGGAGAACAGCCCGCCAAAGACGGTCTCATACTCCTTGCGATTGCCATCGAAGGTGATGAGCATCTCCGCCCCGGGGGCATGGACGGTCAGGTTGTAGAGGGTGTGGCCGTTGCCGTTGAGCTGGCCGGAGAAAGGCAGCGGCACCCAGTCCTCCCCGCCCATGTCGATGTCCGCCGTCAGCTCGTAGCTGCCCGCCGGGTCCTGCCGAATGAGCCGCATATCCTCCCGGGACGCGATGGGCACGACCTCCTCCGCCCGGACCGCCGGGCAAAGGCACACCAGCAGCAGCGCACAGAGGGCTGCACAAACGATTCGCTTCATGATCCCATCCAAATCTCCCTGATCGTTTTTGTACAGTATACCATCCCCGGGCGAAAAAGCAACTAGGCCTCAGCTCGGGCCCCATCGTTTTTTATATTGCGCCGACCGTCAAATCTGATATAATATAGTGTTACCGAAAGCAAGGAGGGCATCCCATGGACCCCGTATACGTCTTTGGACACAAGAACCCGGACACCGATTCCATCGTAGCCGCCATCGCCTATTCGAGCCTCCGCCACGCCCTGGGCGACCGGCAGTATGTAGCCTGCCGTCTGGGGGTACTGAGCGACGAGACCAGCCGCATTTTGCAGCGGTTCGGCTTCGAATCGCCCATGCGGCTCCACGACGTGCGTACCCAGGTGAAGGATTTGAACTTTGACCGGCCGCCCATCCTCTCCGACGCGGTGACCGTCCATCGGGCCTGGGAGCTCATGTACGAAAACGAGCATCCCTCCGTGTCGCTGCCCATCGCGGACGAGAGCGGGAAGCTCTTCGGCATGCTGACCACCGGCGACATCGCCCAGTACGATATGCGGTTCGTGGAGGAGACCATGCTCCAGGACGTGCCCCTCTTCAACCTCATCTCCTGCCTGGACGGGCAGATCTGGGGGGACTACGGGGACGTGACCGGCCTGAGCGGCGAGCTCTGCATCGCGGTCCCCGGCATGGCCCAGAATTTCCCGGAGCACAGCATCGTCATCACCGGCCGGGATAGCTCTGTCCTGCAGGCCGCCTACGCCGCCCGGGCCGCCGCCATCATCGTCTGCGGGGGCCAGCTCCAGCCGGAGGACATGGATAAGCGGGGCGACACCGTCATCATCACCACCCCCTACGATCCCTACCGGGCGGCCCGGCTCATGATCCAGTCCGTGCCCGTATCCCGCATCGCCCAGACCAAGGATCTGACCGCCTTCCACGAGGAGGACTACCTCGATACCGTCCGGGAGGCCACGCTGAAGAGCCGCTATCGGAGCTACCCCGTTTTGGACAGCCAGGAGAACGTGGTGGGCACCCTGTCCCGATACCACCTGCTGCGGCCCAACCGGAAGAAGGTGGTCCTGGTGGACCACAGCGAGACCGCTCAAAGCGTGGATGGGCTCAATGAGGCCCAGATCCTGGCCATTATCGACCACCATAGGCTCGCTGACGTGGAGACCGTGGACCCCATCTATGTGCGGACCGAGGCTGTAGGCGCCAGCACCACCATCATCGCCACCATGTTTCAGGAGCGGGGCATCATGCCCGGCCAGAAGCTGGCGGGGCTCATGGCGGCCGGCATCCTCTCCGACACCATTTTGTTCCAGTCCCCCACCTGCACCGAGCGGGATAGGATCATGGCCGAGCGCATGGCGAGGCTCTCGGGCCTGTCGCTCACGGAGCTGGGCAAGGATATCTTCTCCTCCACCCTGCCTGCCGACGCCGACGTGAAGGAGCTGCTGTTCTCCGACTTCAAGCAGTTCCAGATCGCGGGCCACTCGCTGGGCATCGGCCAGTTTACCAGCACCGACTGCGAGCAGCTGATCTCCCGCCACGACGAGGTGATCTCCATCATGGAGGAGGAGCGTTTGAAGCATGGCTACGACATGCTCCTGTTCATGCTCACCGACGTGCTGAAAAAGAGCACCCGCCTCTTGGCCGTGGGCGACCTTCAGGAGCTCGGGCAGGTGTTCAACGTGAAGTTCAAAGACAACGCGGCCACGCTCCCCGGCGTCATGAGCCGAAAGAAGCAGATCGTGCCCACCCTGTCCCTCATCTGGGGCTAAACAAAAAAAAGAAAACGATAGGGAGGTTCCCATGCAGATATTTATCGACAACATACCTGTGGAGGCGCAGCCGGGAGAAAGCCTGCTGGCCATTGTGAAGCGGCTGGGGCTGGATTCCACGGATCTCAACAAGCGGCCTCTGGCCGCGGACCTGGGCGGCGAGGTGTTCACGTTGAACTACGTCCCCTGCCGGGAGCAGGATAAGCTCCCGGCGGCCGTGGGCTACCGGGAGCGGCGGGGCATCCGCCGCAGCAAGGGCCGCATCGGCCTCATCCGCTACGGGGAGAACCGGGGCCAGCGGGTCTATGAGCGCACGCTTCTGTTCGTCTTTCTGCTGGCCGTACGGGAGCTGTTTCCCGACGCCCATGTGAAGGTCAACTACGCCATCGGGGCGGGCCTCTATATCACCCTGACCAAGGGGACGCCGCTGACGAAATCGGAGGTGGACGCCCTGCGCAGAAAGTGCCGGGAGATCGTGGCCGCGGACTACGTATTGGAGCGCAAGCGACTGGATATCGACGAAGCCATCGCCTTCTTCGAGAAGGACGGGCAGATGGACAAGGTGCGGCTTCTCAACTACCGGCAGTTCACCTTCTTCGATATCTACCGCCACGGGGACTACGTGGACTATTTCTACGGGGAGATGTGCCCCTCCACCGGCTACGCCAGCGTCATGAACCTCCAATACGAGGCTCCGGGCCTGTTTTTGCTGCGGCCCTCCCCGAAGGACGTGAACAAGCCCAGCACCTATGTGAAGTCCCCCCGGTTCGCCGCCGTCTTTGCCGAAAGCGACCGCTGGGGGAGCCTCATGCGCTGCGCCTCGGTGGCGGATCTCAACGACATGGTGTTGAACGGCACCGTCCGCGAGCTCATCCGGGTCAACGAAGCCCTGCATGAAAAGCGGTTCGCCGAGATCGCCGGGGAGATCGTCTCTCGCGGCGCCCGGGTCATCCTCATCGCCGGCCCCTCCTCCTCGGGCAAGACCACCAGCGCCAATCGACTCTGCACCCAGCTGCGGGTGCTGGGCAAAACGCCGCTGCTTTTCTCCCTGGATGACTACTACAAGGATCGGAGCCTGGTGGAGCCGGAGCCGGACGGCACCTTCGACTATGAGCACATCAAGATGATCGACGTGGAGAGGTTCAACGAGGACCTGTCGGCCCTGCTGCGGGGCGAAAGTGTGGAGCCCCCCATCTTCGACTTCTCTACGGGCCGAAGCCTGCCCGGCGGTCGGACCATCCGCCTCACCGCGGACACGCCGCTCATCATCGAGGGCCTCCATGCGTTGAACCCCCAGCTCCTCACCCCCGAGATCGACCCCAAGGACGTGTTCAAGCTGTACGTATCCGCCTTGACCACCCTGAATCTCGACGACCACAACCGGATCCCCACCTCCGACGTGCGGCTCCTTCGGCGGCTGGTTCGGGACTATCTCACCCGGGGTGCCACCATCGAGCGGACGCTGAACATGTGGGCCAGCGTCCAGCGGGGGGAGCAGCGGTGGATCTTCCCCTATCAGGAGGGGGCGGACGCCATCTTCAACACGGCCCTGGTCTACGAGCTCTCCGTGCTCAAGCGCCACATCTTCCCCCTGCTCCAGTCTGCGGACCCCACAAGCCCCTGCTATGACCAGGTACGCAACATTGTGAAGTTTTTGAACTATGTGCAGGACGCCTCGGTGGAGGACGAGATCCCGCCCACCAGCATCCTTCGGGAGTTCATCGGCGGCAATACCTTCTATCTGCGGGGCGGCAAGGAGGACTGATCCATGCGCAAGACCATAGCTATCACCTGCCTCGCTTTGGGCTTTCTTATCCTCATCCTCTCGACCGCCTTCACGGTGGTCCAGCTCACCGCCTCGGAGACCGCCTGGTTCGAGCAGGAGTTCAGCGAGCTCTCTTTAGCCGAGGGCATGGGCATGACGCTGGGGGATCTGGGCGCGTCGCTGCGGACGCTGGTGGACTACATGAACGGGAACACCGGCACCATCGACCTGCTGGTCACGGTGAACGGGCAACAGGTGCGCATGTTCGACCTGGATATCGAAATCGTCCACATGGCCGAGGTCCGAGTCCTGTGGCAGCGGTTCATCGCCGCCCGAAACGTGGGCGTGCTCCTGGGGTTGGTCCTGTGCCTCGGTGGGGTCGTTCTGGACGGAAAGGACGCCGTCCGAAACGCCTGCCTGGGCTACTTCTGGGCCCTGGGCCTCTTCCTGGTGGTGGTGGCTTTCGTCGGCACCTGGGCCGCCATCAGCTTCGACAGCTTTTGGACCTTCTTCCACCGGGTCATCTTTCCCGACAGCGAGAACTGGCTCCTGCCCGCCGAGTCCCGCATGATCCAAATGCTGCCCTCGGAGCTGTTCCGGGCTCTGGTCATGCGCATGGGCGGCCGGATGCTGATCATCTTCCTCATCGTGGCGGGCGCGGCCGGGGCGGTGCTGGCGTTCCGTCAGCGGAAGCAGCCGGTGGTGGACCCCTGGGCCGCCAGGGAGGACAAGCCCAAGACCCCCGAGGAGGAGCTGGCCGCCGTGCAGGGGCCGGACCTGCTGGCCGTCCATAAGAAGGCTAACATGACCGTCTCCGAGCGGCGCAAGCTCAACGAGGCGGAGGAGAAGAAACAGCAGGCCATCGGGACGCCCGACGAGGCCATCGCCGCCGAATTCAGGGACGCCGCCCTGGATACGCCGGAGGAGAGCCGCCAGCGGATCGAATTCGCTCCCTTTGAGGGGCCGCAGCCGGAAAAGGACGACGATTACGATGAGCTATTATGATACAGCCATAGCGCGGGCAAATGCTCTGCAAAGGCGGGGCGAGGCCGTTGTGCTTTCCATAGAGACCTCCTGCGACGAGACCGCCGCCGCCGTGGTGCGAAACGGACGGCAGGTGCTTTCTAACGCCGTCTACACCCAGATCCCCATCCACCGGAAATTCGGCGGCGTGGTGCCGGAGCTGGCCAGCCGCAACCACGTGGACCAGGTGGGGCCCGTGGTGGCATCGGCCTTAGCCGACGCGGGCATGACCCTTGACGACGTTGCCGCCATCGCCGTCACCGGCGGTCCGGGGCTGGTGGGCGCTTTGCTGGTGGGCGTGAGCTACGCAAAGGGCCTGGCCTTCGCCACGGGGAAGCCACTCGTCAACACCCACCACATTCTGGGCCATATCGCCGCCAACTATCTGACCTTTCCGAATCTCGAGCCGCCCTTCACCTGCCTCGTGGCTTCGGGCGGCCACAGCCACATCATCGAGGTGGCGGACTACGACCGCTGCCTGCTCCTCGGGCGGACCAGGGACGACGCCGCCGGCGAAGCCTACGACAAGGTGGCCCGGGTGCTGGAGCTCCCCTACCCCGGGGGGCCGGAGCTGGAGAAGCTGGCAGAGCAGGGGGACCCCCACGCCATCCGCTTCCACTCCGCTTTCAACGAGGGAGAGGGCTTCGACATGAGCTTTTCGGGCCTCAAGACCGCGGTCATCAACCATTTAAGCAACGCTAAACAGCGGGGTGATACCGTGGACCGGGCGGACGTAGCGGCCAGCTTCCAGTTCGCCGTCAACAGCATCCTCGCCGACAAGGCCGTCCGGGCCGCCGCAGAAAGCGGGCAGGGGACGCTGGCCCTGGCGGGCGGCGTGTCCGCCAACAGGAACCTCCGGCAGATGCTGGCCGAAAAGGCCCGGCGGCGGGGCATCCGCTTCTGCTGCCCGGACTTCAAGTATTGCACGGACAACGGAGCCATGATCGGCTCAGCGGGCTTCTACCTGCTGATGGCGGGGCACATCTCCGACCTCAGCTTCAACGCCGTGCCCTATCTGCCCATAGCGTAAGGGAAAACCATGATCGAATATAAAAAGCTGAAAATCGAGGACATCGACGTCTTCGCCCACATGCGCGTTCGTCAGCTGATTGAGGAGGGCGCTACCCCGGACGAGGATTTGCTGCCCGCCCTGCTGGACTACTATGGGCGGCACCTGCCCGATGGGTCCTTCGTGGCCTTTCTCGCCGTGGACGGGGAGAGGATCGTGGGCACAGGGGCTGTATCCGTGGTGGAGAAGCCCGCCTGGTTTGGCTGCCCCACGGGCCGGATCGGCCTCATCTCCAGCATGTGGACTGACGGCAGCTACCGGCGGCAGGGGATCGCCAAGCACATTCTTTCCCTGGTGGCGGAGGCGGCCCGCAAACAGGGCTGCGGCACCGTGTGGGTCACCGCCTCGGACATGGGCGTACCCTTCTACGGCAGCTTCGGCTTCATCCACAACGGGAACTTCCTGCAATATAAGCTATGAACGAAGAACTATATCTGGAATTGGAGGACCGGGAATGGCCCTTCACCTATACGGACCACGACCGGCAGATCGTCCGGGCCATCGTCTTTGACGAGGCGGGTTGGTTCTATTTTGTGCGGGCACATCGGGACGACGACTTTGGAACAGCCACCCTTATCGAGACCTCCGGCGGCGGCGTGGAGAAGGGGGAGGACCTCCTTTCCGCTATCCAACGGGAGCTCAAAGAGGAGCTGGGGGCGGATGTGGAGGTTTTAGGTAAGATCGGCGTGATCAGCGACTATTACAACCTGATCCACCGGCACAATATAAACCACTATTTCCTCTGCAGGGCCCTGTCCTTCGGCGAAAAGCACCTGATGCCGGACGAGATAGAGGACTTTCACCTGTCCACCCTGCGGCTCACCGGCGACGAAGCTGAAGATGAGTACCGCCGCCGGGCCTGTACGCCCATCGGCCGCCTGATCGCCGCCCGGGAACGGCCCATTTTGCGGCGAGCCCGAGAGATCTTGGAAAAATAAGCGCTTCTTTGCCGGGCAGGCCGATCCATTTTTCCAGCAGCATACCCACATCTTGGGCCCGAAGCGTCTACGGACCCCACATCTTGCTTTTGCAAACACTCATAAAAAAATCTTTTATCCTTATCATGAATCATAATTTGCTTTTTTGACGATTATGGCATAGTATAATGACATCCAAGAGCGATTTGCGCCAATTTCAGGAAAAAGGAGGTGTGGAGCATGTCCAGCGCCCAGGTCGATCTGTTCGAAAACAAGTCCCCCTACGCAGCGGTGATGAAGCTGGCTTTGCCCGCCGTTTTGGGGCAGATCATCCTGGTCCTCTACAACATGGCCGACACCTTCTTCGTGGGGCTCACCGGGAGCGACGCCAGCATCACCGCCGTGACCATCTGCATGCCGGCCCTCATGTTCCTATTGGCCATCGCCAACCTATTCGGCGTCGGCGGCGGCGCGGCCTTCTCCCGGGCCCTAGGGCGGCGGGACATGGGCCGGTGCGGGAACATCGCGGCCCACGCCCTCTGCGGCTGCCTGCTGGGGGCTCTTTTGTACAGCGGCCTGGTCTGGCTGTTTTTAGACCGGTTCGTGGATATGCTGGGCGGCGCCAACAACGCCGTCCACGGCCTGTCCGCCCGGTACCTCACCGTGACCGTGATCCTGGGGGGCATACCCACCGCGGCTTCCGCCCTGCTGGCCCACTTGCTCCGAGCTGAGGGCCGATCCGCCCAGTCCAGCTTCGGCACCATTCTGGGCGGCGTGCTCAACATGGCTCTGGACCCCCTGTTCATGTTCGTGCTCCTGCCCCGGGGGAACGAGGTCATGGGTGCGGCCATCGCCACGGCGCTGTCGAACCTCATCTCCTGCCTGTTCTTCGTAATCCTACTGACCAGGGGGAGCACTTCCCTCCATTTTGCTTACAACAAGGCGGCTTTTTCCGACGGTTCCGCCCGAGAGCTGCTGCTCACCGGCCTCCCTGCCTGCCTTATGACCCTGTTTGAGAACGTGTCCTACGCCATATTGGGGGCCAACATGGCGCACTGGGGCGTGGCTGCCCAGGCGGGCATCGGCGTGGCCAAGAAGGTGAACATGCTGGCCCACTGCGCCGTCCGGGGCATCGCCCAGGGGGTGCTGCCCCTGCTCGCGTACGCCTACGCCTCCGGAAACCGGGAGCGGATGAAGCGGGTTTTGCGCATCTCTGTCACCGCGTCCGTGTCCGTGTCCGCCCTGCTCATGGGCGCATACCTGGTGCTGAGCCGCCAGCTGGTTGGCATGTTCCTGCCTGCCGGAGCGTCCCAGACCTTCAGCGCCGCCTTCCTGCGCATCCTGTGCCTGGGGTGTCCCTTCTCGGCCCTCGGATACACGGTCATCTCCTTTTTCCAGGCCGTGAACCAGGGCGGCAAGTCATTCCTGCTGGCCAGCCTCCGCAAGGGGGCTGTGGATATCCCCCTCATGTTCCTGCTGCAAAATGCCTTTGGGGCCAGCGGCCTGGTCTTGGCCACGCCCCTTGCCGACCTGTTCTGCTGCATCGCAGCCGCGCTGCTGTTGAGCCGCTGGTTCTACGAGACCCGGGCCCATGATCTCCCCCTTATGAACGCGAGGGAAAGGATGGCACACGCATGATCGACAGCAAGCTCTATACCCTCTTAAAGGTGGCGGAGCTGGGCAGCTTTACTCAGGCGGGTAAGGCTTTGAATCTGACCCAGCCGGCCATCAGCCAGCACATCCACGCCCTGGAAAGCGATCTCGGTGCAAAGCTCTTCGAGCGCTCCGGGAATCGGCTGCTGCTCTCCAAGCAGGGGGAGCAGGCCGTGGCCGCAGGCAAGACCATGGTGGCCCTGTATAACAACCTGAAGAGCAATCTGTCCGGAGAGACCCGGGGCGCGCGCGAGCTGAATATCGGCATCACCCACACCGTGGAGAGCAACCGGATCAGCGAGGTCTTTGCCAAGTACGCCGCCGCCAACGAGGGGTTGACCATCAAGCTGGTCACCGCCACGCAAACGAAGCTCAAACGAAAGCTGAAGAGCTACGAGCTGGATCTCGCTATCATGGACGGAGCCGTGTCCGACAGCGAGCTCGTCAGCCGACAGCTGGACGTGGACAAGCTGGTGCTGGCCGCCAGCCCCTCCCACCCCCTGGCCGAAAAACCCTTCGTGACCATCGAGGAGCTGAAGAAGGAGCGGCTGATCCTGCGGCTGCCCGGCTCCGGCACCACGGACATGTTCATCTCCTCCCTGGAGAGCCGGGACATCAGCGTGGACGATTTTAACGTGATCCTGGAGGTGGACAACGTCGCCACCATCAAGGATCTGGTGCGCCACGAATACGGGGTATCCGTGCTGGCCGAAAGCGCATGCTACGACGAGGTGATGAAGAAAAAGCTGGTGGTGCTGCCCATTGAGCATCTGGACATGGAGCGGGAGATCAGCATCGTCTATGCCCCCAACTTCCCCTACGGCGACTTCATCGAGGAGATACAGGATCTGTATCACACCATCTGAAGTACAAGTTGAGCAGTCTGTCAGCAAAGGATGGCAGGAGCCGTTTCGACAGACTGAAGCCTCTTTGGGAGGCTTTTTTGTTGCGCACAGGAATAGAGACAGATTTTCCGCACACAATAGACACCGACCCACATAGGATGAAATACAAGTGTTTCATCAGGAAGGAAAAGCGGTGTCGTCCTGGATCATTCAGACAATGGAATATGACGTGGACCTGGAGGCCCTGCTCTCATCGCGGCTATCCGAGAGCGGTGCGCCCTATGTCCTGTCGTCCGCCCTGGGCGGCGTGGGCGTACGCATGGAGGGGCGGCAGGGATTGAACGCCCTATCCCAGGCTCTGGGCACGGTGCTCGTCCACGATCTGATGCCCTTTGAGATGGCCGCCATGGCGGACGAAACGCCCCTTGTGCGGGAGGACCGGAAGCAAGTCCTCACCCATGCGGTGGCGGCAGCCCATACGCGGGAGGACCTGTCTGAGACGGTGCAGCGGCTTTCACTCTATCTGCAGAAGGAGGGAAAGCTGTGTCTGGAGGGGTTTTTGCGCTTTCGAATGCCCGAGACGCTGCTCTTTTGGCGCCTGTGCGTGGAGGAGGCCTTCTCGGGGCTCCTGCTGGAAAAGGAGTTTGGGGAGGCGGCGGAACTGCTGCGGCTCCTGCTCGACGAGCGTCCGCCCCGGTGCCCCTCCCTGCGGCTGTGCCTCCACGGGGACGGCCTCTGCTCCCTCAGTGACGGAGGGTCCCTCCGGGTGGAGTATGTGGATGAATCGGGCGAAGGGATATTGAGCCTGCTTATCGGCATGGCCCCGGCCCGGCTCATCGTCTACGACCTGTCCGGCGGCGCCCGCCAGGAGCTGGTCCGCGCCCTGACGGAGATCTTCTCCGGGCGGGTGTGCCTGTACACCGGGGAATTCCCATGACCCCTTCCACCGCCAAAGGCGGTCCCCCCATTTTCTAAAGAAAACAGGGGTGGCTTCTGGCATTGAAAAAGCCTCTTTCCACCATGCCGGGTCTGTGGTATACTGATACGACAGGAGGCGCACATGGCGTATCAGGCATTGTACAGGACCTACCGGCCTGAAACCTTCGGGCAGATGGCGGGTCAGAAGCATATCACCACCATCCTCATGAACCAGGTGCGGGAGGGGCAGCTCTCCCACGCGTATCTGTTCTGTGGCTCCCGGGGCACGGGCAAGACCACCACGGCCCGGATCCTGGCCAAAGCCATCAACTGCCTCCACCCCGAGAAGGGGGAGCCCTGCCTTCAGTGCGACAGCTGCCGGGCCGCCCGGGAACAGAACCCGGACATCATTGAGATTGACGCCGCCAGCAACAACAGCGTGGAGAACGTTCGCGATCTCATCTCCCAGGCCCAATTCGCCCCTCTGCAATTAAACTATAGGGTGTTCATCATCGACGAGGTCCATATGCTTTCGGGCTCCGCTTTCAACGCGCTCTTAAAGACGTTGGAGGAGCCGCCGGAGCATGTGGTGTTCATATTGGCCACCACGGAGCCCCAGAAGCTCCCGGCCACCATCATTTCCCGCTGCCAGCGGTTCGATTTCCACCGGCTCACCGTGCCGGAGATCATGGGCTACATGCAGTACATCCTGCAGGCGGACGGCGCCCAGGTGGAGCCCGACGGCCTTCGTCTCATCGCCCGGGCCGCGGACGGCGGCATGCGGGACGCTTTGTCCCTCCTCGACCAGTGCCTGTCCTTCTGCGGAGAGAAGGTCACGGCCCAGGACGTGCAGAACGTGCTGGGCATCATGGACGAGGGCTTCCTCTTCGACATGGCCGACACTCTCCTTTCCGGCGACGCCCGGGGGGCCCTGCTAAGCCTGGACACCGTGGTGCGACAGGGCAGGGACATGGCCGTGTTCGCCGGGGAGCTGGCAGGGCACATGCGCTCGCTTCTCCTCGCTAAGGCCTGTGGGGACTGCGCCGATCTGCTGGCGGTCACGGCGGACAGGATGGCCCGGTATGAGAAGCAGGCCGCCCGGCACCCCAACGCCCGGATCCTCTACGCCATGGAAAAGCTCATGGCGGTCCAAAACGATATGCGCTATTTCCCCTCCCCCCGGATGCTCCTTGAAACGGTGCTGGTGCGGATCGCCCAGCCCGTGGACGACGGGAGCGTGGAGGCCCTCTCCGCCCGGCTTGCCCTGGTGGAGAAGCAGCTGAAAGACGGCGTCCCCGCCCCGGCGGCCCCGGCACAGAAGCTGGCCCCCGCCTATGAGGAGGACTATCTACCCGAACCGCCTCCGGAGGAAGGGTACCTCCCGGAGGAAGCATACGATGAACCGGCTCCGGCGCCGGTGCCGATACAGGCGGCGGGGGGGGGGCGGGGGGGGGGGGGGCGGGGGGGGGGGGGGGGGGGGGGGGGGGGGGGGGGGGGGG
>R21__coassemble_461_pt1 | contig 33669 bp, 33 predicted proteins | sample R21__metabat2_low_PE_052 | metagenome-assembled genome bin R21 | reverse complement strand
GCTGGAGACGGCCCGGGAAGATAGGCAGCCGCCGGGACCCCAAAGAGCTCTGATCGCAAGATCGGAGCTCTTTTCTTTTGTCAATAGTTGATGTATACTCTAATAAGAAATAGGAAAGAGGAACCACATGAACAGAACTGAGAATGTTGAACTGGCTGTCCTTTGCCTTTTGACCGATGGGGACAGGGTGTTGCTTCAAAACAGGGTAAAACGTGATTGGCAGGGATACGCGCTCCCCGGTGGCCATGTGGAGCCTGGAGAATCCTTCGTTGATGCGGTGATCCGTGAAATGAAGGAAGAGACTGGTTTGGATATTATCGCTCCGCATCTTGTGGGTGTCAAGCAATTTCCCATAGAAAATGGCAGATACGTCATCCTGCTATTCAAGGCCATACGGTATTCTGGAACGTTGATCTCCTCCGACGAAGGGCAGATGGAGTGGATAAAGCTTGACTCTCTTTCTAAGATGAAAACTGTGGATGATCTGGAAGAGTTGCTTCGGGTCATGGAATCAGATGATTTGAATGAATTTCAATATATCATTGACGGAGACCAGTGGATCGTATCTATAAAATAGAGGAGAGAACATATGATGTTGCAAACGGAACGGCTAACTCTGCGTCCATGGGAATTGAGGGACGTAGATGCTATGTTTTTCTACGCCCGAGACCCCGAGGTAGGGCCACCTGCCGGGTGGCCGCCTCATAAGGACACAGCGGAAAGCAAAAGGATCGTGGAGATGCTCATGGCCTGCCCGGAGGCTTACGCAATCTGCCTTAAAAGCGAGGACACGCCAATCGGCTGCATAGATCTGAAGTTGAAGGATCGGACGGACCTGACGGACCGGGACGACGAGTGCGAGCTGGGCTATTGGCTGGGCAAGCCCTTCTGGGGCCGGGGCATCATGCCGGAGGCCGCCCGGGAGCTGTTGCGCCATGCTTTCGAGGACCTGGGCATGCAAAAGGTCTGGTGCGCCTATTACGACGGCAACGAAAAGTCGAAACGGGTCCAGGAGAAGGTGGGTTTCCGGTATCGGTGGACCACCCCGGACGTGGACGTGCCCTTGATGGGGGAGAAGCGCCTCGGACATGTAAACTGCATTTCAAAATCAGATTGGCTCAACAAACAATAAGAAGGGGAATAATAAACCCCTTCTCAATTTCTCTTTTTGCGCCACTTTTTCTCTTTTTTTCAAAGAGAAAAAGTGGTAAATGTTGTTTTTACCGTTTTCTATCCGCTTCCCCTGACCAGAAGAACAGCGCCACGGTCCCCGGCCCGGTGTGGCAGCCGATGACGCCACCGATGGGGTAGATCTGGACCTTGCCGTTCAGGTGCGGGAACCGCTTCTCGATCTCGTTCGCCACCTTCCGGGCATCCTCCATGATGTCCGACTGGCAGATGTAGCACTTGCCGCTATAGTCGAGGCCGTTCTCGGCCTGGACTTCCATCTTCTTTAGCATCTCCCGCCGCACCAACTTTTTGGAGGGGATCTTCGCCACAGGCTCCAGCTGGCCCAGGTTGTTCACATGCAGCAGGGGGCAGATGCCCAGCAGCCCGCCCACGAAGCCGGCGGTCTTGCTGACGCGGCCGCCCCGGATGTACTGGGTCAGGTCCGTGGAGAAGAACCAGTGGTTCAGCCGCAGCCGATTCGCTTCGGCCCAGTCCTTCAGCGCGTCAATGTCCATGCCCTCATCCCGGAGGTCCGCCAGCTTGTCCATGAACAGGCCGTAGCCCGAGGAGGCGCAGAGGGAGTCCACGATGTAGATCTTTCGCTCAGGAAACTCCTCTTGCAGCAGGGCAGCAGCAGCCTGGGCGGAGTTGATGGTGCCTGAGATGCCGGAGGAGAGGGTCACGTGCAAAACATCCTTGCCCTCCTGAAGATACCTGCGGAAAAAGGCCGCGTATTCCTCCGCGTTCACTTGGGCGGTGCGGGCGGACGCCCCGGCCTTGATGGCGTCAAAAAGCGCTTTGGGCGGCACGGTGACGCCCATATCGTCCAGCTTTTCCTCCTCGTTCAGGAAGAAATGGAAGCATACAAAGGGCACGTTTCGGGATTTGAGATGTTCCTGACTTAGGTCGGCGGTGGAACAGCAGCTCAAAACATAATCAGCCATGGGTATGCTCCTTTTTTCACTTGTTTTATGTAATAAGTAATATCATGTTACCCGATATTTGTCAATAGGTAAATGCGGGGCGAGCAAAGAATTTGCATTAGCGTCCATTTGTGGTATACTGCTTCAAAAGGGCGAAAGGACAGGTTTTTCTATGCGGATTGAGACGGAACGGCTGATCATCACCGATTTCACCCTGGACATGGCGGAGACTGTGCACCAAAACTCTTTGGACGCGGACAACCGCCGCTTCGTGCCCGACGAGGTGTTCGAGACAGTGGAGGAGGCCCGGGAGACCGTGGAATATTTGATGGGCAGGTACGACGGGGAGGAGGGGCCCTTCGTCCATCCCATCCTGCTGAAAACGGGGGAGAACATCGGCTATGTGCAGCTGGTGAACATCGGTGAGGGCTGGGAGCTGGGCTACCACGTGGCTAAGGCCTACACGGGCCGGGGCTACGCCACGGAGGCGTCTCGTGCCTTTCTGCCCGCCATGGCGGTGAAATGCCATCTCAGCGAGATATACGGCATCTGCCTCGCCGACAATTTGGCCTCCGTGCGGGTCATGGAGAAGCTGGGCTTTGCGAACCTGTTCAAGGGCGTCGGCCCCTACCAGGGGGCGCAGCGGCCCATCGTGAAGAACATTTGGAAGGCATGACTTTCTTTAAGAGAAAACCGCCGGGCACTGAGTGTGTCCGGCGGCGATCTCCTATTTATTTTCCGGCCTTGACGTCTTCGGCCAGACTGTTGTCCACCACCTTTTCAAAGGGCGGACGGGCGGTGAGCTCCCCGGCGGTGTCGATCACGTCCAAGAGCCGCTCGAAGTCCGTCGGCTCCATGGTCAGCTCCTGCTTCCAAGAATCCGTCTGCCGATAGCTGTGGGCCACGATCATCAGACTCTCCAGGCTGGTGTCCGGAAAGCTGGGCTGCATAGCCTGGGCAATCTCTTCGTCGGTGGCCGTGATGCACCACTGCTGGGCCCGGTAGATGGCCCGCAGGAAGGCCTTGACGGTCTCCGGGTCCTTGGCGAGCTTCTCCGGCGTCACCATGTAGGCGGTGTAGGGGATGCTGCCGGACTCCAGCCCCACGTTGGCCACGATGTAGCCCTTGCCCGCGTTCATCAGCTCCGTGGCCGTGGGCTCGAACAGGGTCACATAGTCCCCGGTGCCGCCCTCGAAGGCGGGACCCATCATGTTGAACTGAATGCTGTCGATGACATCCACGTCCTCCCCGGGCACGAGACCGTGCTGCCGCAGCACATAGCAGAGGGTCATGAGGGGCATGCCGCCCTTTCGCCCGCCGATGATGGTCTTATTGCGCAAACTCTCCCAGGTGAAGCCTGGCTCATTCACCCGGGATATCAAAAACGATCCGTCTCGCTTGGTCAGCTGGCCCACCACCACCGGGTGCTTTTCCTGCCCGGCGTTGTAGACGTACACCGCTGTCTCCGGTCCGGCCAGACAAATGTCCGCGTCCCCGGACAAGAGCGCCGTCATGGCCTTGTCGCTGCCGCCGGAGGTGGTGATGTTCACAGCGAGGCCCTCCGCCTCAAAATAGCCCAGGTTCAGCGCCACGTATTGCGGGGCGTAGAACACGGACCGAGTCACCTCATGGAGCTCCACGGTCTTCATGGCCGCCTCCTTCTTTCGGCAGCCCAGGGGCAGCGTCAGCAGCAGTGTCACCAAAAGCACAGCGCAAAGTATCCTCTTCATGCAAATTCCTCCTTCCGTTTCGTCGAGCTATTCTATGCGACTGCGCCCCATCTTGGTGCGGTGGGGCAGGGGATGGGGAAAAGTTGGGGAATTTTCGTGAGGAAATGTAGAAAGGGTTTGTTTTTTTAAGGTTTCTATGATATATTGCATTTGAGGAAGTATATTCGATCCAGCAAAATGGCTTTGCCGTTCCGCTCGAATCGAAGGAAAGGAACCGAACACCATGGAAAACAAGGGCGGAAAGACCACCAAATTCACCTCCTCCCGGAGCGAGCTCACCCCTCGCGAGGTGCTGATGACCGTCTATGCGGCCATGAAGGAGAAGGGTTACGACCCGGTGAACCAGATCGTGGGCTACCTGCTGTCCGGCGATCCCACCTACATCACCAGCTACAAGAACGCCCGCTATCTTATCCTGCGGGTGGAGCGGGATGAGCTGTTGGAGGAGCTGGTGCGCTTTTATGCCCGCAAGCAGCCCAGGCGGGAAGAGGAATGATGCAGCGCATTTTGGCCTTTGACGTGGGGGACAAGCGCATCGGCGTGGCCGTGTCCGACGCTTTGGGCATCACGGCTCAGCCCGTGGAGACCTACCACCGCAAGGGCGGGGCGGAGAAGGACGCGGAATACTTGCTGGCCCTTGCGAAACAGTATGCCCCCTGCACCCTCCTTTTTGGCCTGCCCCGGAACATGGACGGTACCTACGGGGAGCAGGCGGAGAAGGTGAAAAAGTTCGTCCAGCGGCTCATCGACCGGTGGGATGGGCCATACGCTTTCTATGACGAGCGATTGACCACCATGGCCGCCCGGCGGGTGCTGCTGGACGCGGACATCTCCCGGGAGAAGCGCAAGCAGGTCATCGACAAGATGGCTGCTGTGGTCATTCTCCAGGGGTATATGGAGAGCCGTCGGAACCAACTTTGACAGAAGAAAGGCATACATATGGAAGAAAAGGACACCATCGTCACCCTGATCGACGAGGACAACGGCCAGCCTGTGGACTTCGACTTGCTGCTCACCTTCTCCTACGAGGGCAGGCGCTACGCCGCCTTGCAGCCCCTCGACGAGGTGGCGGGCATCGGCGAGGACGAGATTGTCCTCCTGGAGATCGTCAAGGAGAACGGTGAGGAAAGCTACCGCACCATCGACAACGAGATCCTCCTGGACGAGGTCTTCGCCGAGTTCCAGGACCTGTTCGACGAGGAGGACGAGGGAGAGGAATAAAAAACATCTTCTCTCGATAGAGTATACTTGAATGCCAAATTAAAGGAGCGTAAACGTTTGTGCCAGAGTTGAGTCGATTTGGTGGAATGGTCATCTACATGCTTTTTCGAGACGTGGGGCAGCATAATAAACCCCATGTGCATGTGTATTATGGCGATTATGAGGCAGTGGTAGCCATAGACGGCGAACTTCTGGCGGGTGCATTGCCGCGAAAGCAGCTGAAGATCGTTACCGGCTGGCTGGCCTTCCACGAGGAAGCTGCCTACAAGGCCTGGAATCTTGCGGTCAACGGGGAACATTTTGAAAAGATACCGCCTATGTATTGAGGGACAGGTCGATGTACATTGTTAACGATGTTTGTTATGCCGGTGAATTGCAAGCCGGGATCAAGGTCACTGCGGTAAAGCCGCTCAGAGGCGGCATGCTGCTGGTCACTTTCTCCACAGGGGAAAAGCGGCTGTTTGATACGACCAAGCTGCAGGGCGCCGCGTTCGCTCCGCTGGCGGACGAAAAGATCGTCAGTGAGCCGACCCTGTTCCACGGCGTGATCACCTGGATGAACGGCCAGATCGACATCGCTCCGGAGACGGTGTATCGGGACAGCTATGCCTATGAGGAGGAAGCGGTCTAAAAGCGCTTTGAAAATCAAAAAAATATTTAAAAAAGCCCTTGCAACGGGGCTTTTGTTTTGCTATACTATGCAAGGTTATCACGCACCTCCGTGGATCGGCGGCTCTCGTCCCTGAAAAGGGTTGCCGCCCCTTGAAGCGGGGGAAGGACAAAAAATAAAACGAGGAGGTATTTTTCTCATGTCCGTGATCTCTATGAAGCAGCTGTTGGAGGCCGGCGTACATTTCGGCCACCAGACCCGCCGTTGGAACCCCAAGATGAAGCCCTATATCTTCACCGAGCGCAACGGCATCCACATCATCGACCTGCAGATGACCGTCAAGAAAATCGAAGAGGCCTACTACTTCATCCGTGACCTGGCCGCTCAGGACAAGGATGTCCTGTTCGTCGGCACCAAGAAGCAGGCGGCGGAGGCCATCGAGCAGGAAGCCAAGCGCTGCGAGCAGTTCTACGTGAACCAGCGGTGGCTGGGCGGTATGCTCACCAACTTCAAGACCATCCAGACCCGGATCAACCGTTTGAAGACCATCGAGAAGATGGAGGAGAACGGCGATTTCGATCTGCTGCCCAAGAAGGAAGTCATCGCCATCAAGGCCGAGCAGGAGAAGCTGCTCAAGAACCTGGGCGGCATCAAGGAGATGAAGAAGCTCCCCGGCGCCCTGTTCATCATCGACACCCACAAGGAGCACATCGCCGTCACCGAAGCCAGGAAGCTGGGCATCCCCATCGTGGCCACCGTGGACACCAACTGCGATCCCGACGAGGTGGATTACCCCATCCCCGCCAATGACGACGCCATCCGTGCGGTCCGCCTCATCACCTCCAAGATGGCCGACGCCGTCCTCGAGGGTAAGCAGGGCGAGCAGATGACCGACGCGGCCGTGGACGCCGCCGAGGTCGAGGACAAGGACGAGACCGAAGAGTAATTCGAGGAGGAAATAGATTTATGGCAACGATCACAGCCAAAGACGTAGCGGCCCTCCGTGAGCGCACGGGCGCCGGCATGATGGATTGCAAGAAGGCTCTCATGGCCTGCGAAGGCGACGTGGAGAAGGCCATCGACTTCCTGCGGGAGAAGGGCCTGGCGGCTGCCGCCAAGAAGGCCGGTCGTATCGCCGCTGAGGGCGTGGTGGCCGACTACCGGGACGGCGATGTGGCCGTGCTGGTGGAGGTCAACTGTGAGACCGACTTCGTGGCCAAGACCGACAAGTTTCTGGACTTCGTGAAGAGCATCGCCAAGCAGATCGCCCTCACCAACCCCGCCGACGTGGACGCTCTGATGGCTACCACCATGGACGGCGACACCGTGGAGCACGCTGTGTCCACCGCCGTGGCCGGCATCGGTGAGAAGATCAGCATCCGCCGCTTCGTCCGCATCGAGGGCGCCGTGGATACCTACATCCACATGGGCGGCCGCATCGGCGTGGTGGTCCAGTTCTCCGCTCCCTGCGATAAGGAAGCCATGCACGACGTGGCGCTCCAGATCGCCGCGGCCAACCCCGTGTGCGTGGGTGTTAACGATCTGCCCCAGGACTACATCGACCATGAGCGGAAGATCCAGCTGGCGAAGGCTCTCGATGAGAACGCCCAGTCCGCCAAGCCCAAGCCCCAGGCCATCGTGGAGAAGATGGTGGACGGCCGTATGAGCAAGTACTACAAGGAGGTCTGCCTGCTGGAGCAGGTCTACGTGAAGGACCAGGGCATCGCCGTGAAGGATATGCTCGAGGCTAAGAACGCCTCCCAGGTGGTCAAGTTCGTCCGCTATGAGATGGGCGAGGGCCTGCAGAAGCGGGAGGATAACTTCGCTGAGGAAGTCATGTCCCAGATGAAGGCATAACAAAACGAACCTGCGAGCCGGTGGGAATCCACCGGCTCGCATTCATATTCACTGAAAAGGAGAAGCCCCATGCGACGGAAGGATAGAGAAGTAACGGACAGGGAAGCCGTCCGCGCCATCCTGGACAAGGCGAAGGTCCTGCACCTTGCCATGATCGACAACGACCGTCCCTATGTGGTGCCGATGAACTATGGGTATGTCCTGGCGGACGGCCGCCTGACGTTATATCTCCACAGCGCCAAGGAGGGCCGGAAGTTGGACGTGCTTTCCCAAAATAACGCCGTGGCCTTTGTGCTGGAGACGGATGTAGTGCCGGTCTCCGGGGGCGATATCCCCTGCAAATATGGGGCCGCCTATGCGTCCGTGATGGGGGAGGGGACAGCCGCGATCCTGACCGACCCAGCGGAGAAGTTGGCGGCCCTGTCGATCCTGATGCGGACCCAAACGGGCCGCGCCTTTGCCTTTACGACGGAGATGACCGCGTCTGTGGCCGTCATCCGCGTGGACGTGGACAGCTTCACCGCCAAGGCGCGGCGCGTCTGAGCGCAAACCGAAACAGAGGGAGGGCGGCTTCGGCCGTTCTCCCTTTTTTGTGCATATTTTGCGGAGGCTATTGCTTTTTCGACGAAAAAGCAGTATACTCCCCTCAAACAGTTAGCCTTGACAAACCAGGGCAGGAACGAGGTATTCAGGTATGACCTTAGATAAGCTTTCCGTGGGCAAGTCCGCCGTGATCCGCACCGTGAGCGGAGAAGGGGCTTTGCGGCAGCACTTTCTGGACATGGGCATGATCCCCGGCGCGGAGGTCACCATGGTGAAGCTGGCCCCCATGGGGGATCCCATGGAGCTCCAGGTCCATGGGTACGAGCTGACCATCCGGGTGGCCGACGCTGCCCAAATCGAGATCGAGCCCATCGAGCAGCGGTCCAACCCCCACAGGGGCATTTCCACCATCGAAAAAAGCGAGCACCCGGGCCTGGGGGAGGGCGGCAGGTATCACGCCAAGGGGGACGGAGACCCGTTGCCGCCGGGCACCACGCTGACCTTCGCTCTGGTGGGCAACCAGAACGCGGGCAAGACCACCCTTTTCAACCAGCTCACCGGCGCCAACCAGCATGTGGGCAACTTCCCCGGCGTCACTGTGGATCGAAAGGACGGGGTCATCAAGGGCCACCCCGAGACCCTGATCACGGACCTGCCCGGCATCTACTCCATGTCCCCCTACAGCAGCGAGGAGATCGTCTCCCGCAGCTTCGTCCTGGATCAAAAACCAACGGCCATCATCGATATCGTGGACGCCACCAACATCGAGCGGAATCTGTATCTGACAGTCCAGCTCCTGGAGATGCAAAAGCCCATGGTGGTGGCCCTCAATATGATGGACGAGGTCACCTCCAACGGCGGCTCCGTGGACGTGAACGGCATGGAGAAGCTCCTGGGCGTCCCTGTGGTGCCCATCTCCGCCGCCAAGAACCAGGGCGTGGATGAGCTGGTGAAGCACGCCCTGCACATCGCCCAGTATCAGGAGCGGCCCACCCGCCAGGATTTCTGCGACAAGCGGGACCATAACGGCGCCGTCCACCGCTGCCTCCACGGGGTCATTCATCTCATTGAGGACCACGCCGAGCGGGCGGGCCTCCCCGTGCGCTTCGCCGCCAGCAAGGCGGTGGAGGGGGACAAGCTGATCCTCGACCAGCTGGCTCTCGAGGAGAACGAGTGGGACATGCTGGAGCACATCATCGTCCAGATGGAAACGGAGTGCGGCATGGACCGAGCCGCCGCCATGGCCGATATGCGCTTTGATTTCATCGAGAAGGTCTGCGAGGCCACGGTCATCAAGCCTCACGAGAGCAAGGAGCGGGCCCGTTCCGAGCGCATTGACCGCATTCTCACCGGCAAGTACACGGCCATCCCCGGCTTCATCCTCATCATGGCCGCCGTCTTCTATCTCACCTTCAACGTGATCGGCGCCTTTTTGCAGGACCTGTTGGCGACCGGCATCGAAGCCTTGTCCATCCTGGTGGACGGGGCCCTGACCGCCGCCGGGGTGAGCCCCACCATCCACAGCCTCATTGTATCCGGCATCTTCGAGGGCGTAGGGAGCGTCTTGAGCTTTTTGCCCATCATCGTTACCCTCTTCTTCTTCCTGTCCCTCATGGAGGACAGCGGCTACATTGCCCGGGTGGCCTTCTTCATGGATAAGCTGTTGAGGCGCATCGGCCTCTCGGGCCGGAGCATCGTGCCGCTGCTGGTGGGCTTTGGGTGCACGGTCCCCGCCGTCATGGCCGCCCGCACCCTGCCCAGCGAGCGGGATCGGAAGATGACCATCCTGCTGACGCCCTTCATGAGCTGCACTGCCAAGCTTCCCATCTATGCTTTCTTCGTCAGCGCCTTCTTCCCGGGCAAGGGCGGCTTCATCATGACAGGCCTGTACCTGCTGGGGGTCCTCATGGCGATCCTCATCGCCTACTTGTATAAAGGCACCCTCTTCAAGGGCGAGGCGGCCCCCTTCGTCATGGAGCTCCCCAACTACCGTCTGCCCAGCCCCAAGAACGTGGTTCGCCTGTTGTGGGAGAAGGCCAAGGACTTTTTGCAGCGGGCCTTCACCGTCATCCTCATCGCCACGGTGGTGGTCTGGTTCCTGCAGAGCTTCGACCTCCGCCTCAACCCCGTGGCCGACCAACAGAACAGCATCCTGGCTATGCTGGCGGGGCTCCTGGCCCCGGTGTTCCGGCCCCTGGGGTTGGGCGACTGGCGCATCTGCACCTCCTTCATCACGGGCTTTCTCGCCAAGGAGAGCGTGGTCTCCACCCTGGGCATCCTCTTTGCCGGCGACGTAGCTTCCGCCCTCACACCCCTGGCTGCCGGGTGCCTATTAGTGTTCTGCCTCCTTTACACCCCCTGCGTGGCCTCCGTGGCCGCCATCCATCGGGAGCTGGGGAGCAAATGGGCCGCAGCCGTGGTCCTGTGGCAGTGCGTCCTTGCGTGGCTCGCCGCCCTGCTCCTGCACCTCGTCGGCTTCTTGTTGGGAGTAGCTTGATATGTGGCCCGATATTGTATTGGTTCTCCTCATCGCCGCCGCCCTTCTCCTGGCCATCCGAAAGCTCATCCGAGACCGCCGCCAGGGCAAGGGCTGTTCCTGCGGCTGTTCTTCCTGCGCGGCGCAAGGCAAGTGCCGCAAGTGACGGTGAGATCTCCTGCAAACCCTTGTGCATCTTTTCGTCTGCCCCCTTTCATAATTCACAAAACAGTAATAAACCTTTTCACACTTTTCTCCTTCCATATGCTACAATTCGACATGTAAATACGGGCCATACTCGTTTGAATCAGCGTGTATTTACTTCGCTTTCGCCCGAACGGTCCCATAGGATGGACACCGCCGTTCGGGCCTACGCTTGCCGCAAAGGAGATAGTTAGACACATGAAGCGTCTTTTGTCCTGCTGTATCGCGTTGACCATGCTCCTCGTGCTCTTTGTCCCGGCCCTTTCCCTGGCGGACGGTGAGGGCGGCGAAGACGGTGATCGCAGCGGCGACGTCATATATGACGTCATGATAGACGATGCTGTGCATCACGGCACGGTCGCTGCCGACCAAACGTCCTGCGCGGCAGGCACTATCGTCGCGCTGACGGTGACCCCTGACGATGGGTATGCGATCAGCTGGGTGGCGTATCTGCCGGAGAGCGCGCCGCAACCCATTGATATCGAACCTGTGAACGGGGTGTATTTCTTCACTATGCCCGGCGAGAATGTGATCGTTTCCGCTGAATTCGGCGCCATGTTTTTCGATATCCACGTAGACGATGGGATCGAGCATGGCGCCATTTCTGTGGGGTCGGATGCCTTCGTAGATGCTCAGGTCAATGTGAATGTCACTCCCGAGGAGGGCTATTCCCTGGACACGCTGACCTACACGTGGGCCGGCGCGGAAGACCCCGTGCCGATCAGCGGCTTCTCCTTTATCATGCCTGCCGGTGAGGTGACCATCAGCGCCACCTTCGTATGTTCCTTCGCCACAGTCCGCTTTTTTGAAGGGCTCAACGATGAGGTGCCTGATGTTTTTTCGGTGAGCAAAGGCGAGCCTTTTCCCCAGGGGGACATTCCTGAGTATGAGACGCCGGATCCCGATCTCGTGTTTGGAGGCTGGCAGCTGGGCAGCAGGGGAGATCGGGTCGACCTCAGCACATATGTTATCGACGGGGACGCAGACTTCTACGCCATATGGGCGGATGCCCCTCTCGTCTCCGGCCACACCCTGATCGCCCATCCCGCCGCGCCAGCCGCCTGTCTCGAGCCGGGCAACAGCGCATATTGGGAATGCACCGACTGCGGGCTCTTTTTCAGCGATGCCGACGGTGAACATCAGATCGAAGCGGACAGCTGGGTCATTTCCGCCACCGGCCATGCCCTGGCGCATCACGACGCCGTGCCCGCCACCTGCTCTGCCACGGGCAACATCGAGTATTGGGCATGCAGCGGCTGCGGCAGGTTCTTTTCTGACGCCGCAGGCGAGCATGAGAGAACAGCAGAGCAGATCATGTTACCGTTCGTGGCCGACGCCCACACCCCCGGGGACGCTGTGCGCGAACACGAGATCACGGCCACCTGCACGGAGGACGGCAGCTACGATGCCGTGGTCTACTGCTCTGGCTGCCACGCGCTGCTGAGCCGTGAGACGGTGACCGTTCCCGCCATGGGCCACGAATGGGGGGAGTGGGAAGTGACCACCTTCGCCACCTGCACCCCAGACGAGGAAACCCGCGTTTGCAGGAACGACGCCAGCCACACCGAGACCCGGATGATCCCGGCCCGTCACGCCCTGACCGCCCGGGATGCCGTCGCCGCCACGCAAACCACGGCGGGCAGCATCGCGTACTGGACCTGCGATGTGTGCGGCAGGTATTTTAGCGATGCCGACGGGGAAAATGAGATCACAGCGGAAGCCACCGTTCTCCCCGCGCTCATTCAGAAGGAGGAGGACACCTCCGCTCAGCTGACAGTTTCCATCCAGAGCGGTGTATTCACGGCCGATGCAGGGGAGGCCGTCACCGTTCAGGGCAGCGCCGCCACCATCGTTTTTCCGGCGGCTGCCGCCCGGGCTCTGGCCGATGAGGGGCAGCTGACCCTCACCGTGACGAAGGAGGAAGCGTCCATGGAGGGGAAGACCATCTACAGCCTCGCCCTGCGCAACGGCAGCGGCTATGTCTTCACCACCGCCATGGATGGCGTCAGCGCCGAGGTCACGTTGGCGGTCCCCTTTGCTGACGGCACACTGGTGAAGGTGGACCATAGAGACGGCGATGTGCTTATAGGCTCATACCTGGTCACCGTCACGGACAGCAGTGTGACCGTCACCCTGCCGCGCTTCAGCACACTTTCCATCGAGGCGGTTGTGGCCAAGGTCACTTCTGGCGGCGGCGAGATAGGCTGCGCCTCCCTGTGGGAGGCCATCGCCGCAGCCGACGCTGGCGATACAGTCACTCTGCTGGCGGATGTGAACGTGGCGAACACCGCCGGCAATACGAACGCGATCTTCAACATCGACGAGGCCATCACGCTGGAAGGCGGCGGCAAGACCATCGCCGTGACGGGCTCCGGCACGAGCAACGTGTTCCATGTGAGCGCCGGTGCGACCATCCGGAACCTGAAAATCGTCGGCGGCTCCTCCGCCCACGGCTTCAGCCTCCATCGGGCCGACGGTGTGACCATGACCGGTGTAGAGGTCAGCGGCTGCACCGCGTTCGGCGTCAGCGTCGGCAGCAGCACCCTGACGGCGACGGACCTTGTGGTCGGCGTGGCGTCGGAGTCTGGCAAAAGCGTCGGCATCGACGGAAAGGATGGCGATGGGATGCTGACCATCGACGGCAGCGGGACCGCCATCGCCGGAGCCATCGAGGTGGATACCGGCAATACCGCCCATACCGCCACGATCACCCTGAACGGCGGCACCTTCACAAGTATTCGGCTGACCGACGGCACAGGCGCCGCCGTCACCAAGAAAGAGTCCGTGATCGTCGCCGCGCCCGGGGGCTATTCGTGGTCAGAGGCGGACGCCAACGGCGTTCAGATGCTGATCCGCGAACCGTATCACTATGCAAACCTAATCGTAGACGCCGACGGAATACCTACCGCCCCGGCCGGAGACCCCAGGACCCTTTTCTGCGGCTGGTATGCGGATGCGGCCTATACCACGCCCATCGAGCCCAACGCACCCATCGACCACGCCTACGCCAAATTCATCGACGCCGGCACCCTCACCGTGGGCGTACAGGTTCGGCAGCAGACCTTGAGCGCTGTAGAAGGAGCGTCCGATATCCGCTTCGTCACCACCGTGCCGAACACGGATTACATCGCTCAGGTCGGCTTTCTGGTGACGATGCCCTGCTATCCGGGCCATGAGAACCACGTTGTCAGCAATGCTTCCTTCGGCAGCCAGTACTTCTATGATGAGATCATCGTCGATACTGGTCGAGTGAATGTGTCCGGATTCTTTGCGGCAGCCGTCGCCCAGGACAATGCGGTGACAGCGAGTGCGGATTCTGCGCAGCTGGCCGTCCAGACCGTCAAAGGCATGCCTGCAGCGTATTTTGCCGAGAATGACGCCAAATATATTTTGAAGGTCGTTCCTTTCATTATCACCAGGGACGGCAGAAGGGTCCCGTGTGAGAGCGACGCCAAGTACTTCAAGGGCGCTGGCAATGAAGGATCGAGGACGTTTATAACAGAAAAGTCCCTGGCAGGGCTAAAGGCTAAGCTTGGATTGAGCTAAAAGAAATGGAGCAGAAAGGGAGTCGGCACATGAAAGAGAAGTATCTTGAACCGGAACTGGAGATCATTACCTTTGAGACGCCGGATATCATCACCTATTCATCCACTGACGGCGATCAGGAAGACGGAATGTTTCTTCCCTGATCCAAGACAGGAAGCAAAAAAAGGAAGAGAAGCGGCCTGCTTTGATCGAGTGAAACTCTGATCCATGGAATCATAGGGGAGACCTGCATGAAGAAAACCACGCGATGCTTTCTGATAGCCATTGCTCTGCTGGGGATATTGGCGGCTGGGTGCAGAACAAACGGCGCTCCGGCTCAATCGCAAAGGAACGTCGTCCCCACGGCAGAGCCCACAGCAGCGCCCACGGCTGAGCCCACGCCCGAGCCTACGGCAGAGTCTGCGGTTGAACCCGCTGAGGCCCCCGCCATCACGCCAACGGGCAAGCCCTCTGCAACGCCTGAGCCCAAACGCACAGCCGTGCCTGAACTTACGGCAAAGCCAACCCCCACGCCGGCGGCAAAGCCTACAGCGACCTCTAAACCTGCGGCGATGTCCACGACGGTATCGCCGGATGATATCGGGCACATGGCAAATTCCGACTGGGTCGATTTGACGCCGCCCATTGCCAACGCAGCGGATGCGCCTACGCCTGCCGTCACGCCCACGGCGCCTGCCGTAACGCCTACGGATAGGTCCACACCGGCTGCCACACCCACGGGTAAGCCCTCGCCTGCCGTCACGCCTACGGATAAGTTAACGGCTTCCCCTACGGATGAGCCGACGCCTTCGCCCACACCGGTGGAGAACACAGATACCGGTTGGGGCAAGATCATCTTCTGAGCGAACAAGGGGGAAACGATGAAAGAAAAGTATCTTGATCCGGAGGTAGGGATCCGCTATTTTGACATGGCGGACATCATCACCGGCTTGCTCAATGAGAACACCGAGTCGGGGTTTGGCCCCATCATCTTTTGAATCAAAATGCAGTGAGCACAGAGGAGCGAGAACGATGAAAGTGAAGCAGACGTTGATTTTTCAGGCTTTGGGCGATGAGACCGTGGTGGTGCCCGTGGGCGAGGCCGCTGAGGCCCTCCACGGCATGATGCGGGTGAACGCCACCGGCGCGGCCATTCTCCAGAGCCTGGCGGACGGCCTCGACGAGGAAGCCGCCGCCGCCCGTCTGGTGGACCGCTTCGACGGCGTGGATATGGACACGGCCCGCCTGGCCGTTGGACGCATCGTCGAAAAGCTTCGCGAAGCAGGGCTTTTAGAGGAGTAAAATCCATGCTGTGCAGGGGAGCCGCTGAGCGGCTCCTTCTTTTTGGGCGGGGCCTTTCCTTTTTCGCCAGGGCGTGGTATACTGAAAAAAATAAACTGGGGGAGGATGAGAGCATGTACAAGAGGATCCTGTTGAAGATCAGCGGCGAGGCCCTGATGGGGGAGAACGGGCCCATCGGGTTCGAGAAGGTGGAGAAGACCGCCAAGAGCATCGCGGCCCTGGTGGCCAAGGGCATCGAGGTGGGCGTGGTCGTAGGCGGCGGCAACATCATCCGGGGCCGAGACGCCGGGCAGCACGACCGGAATCGCCGGGACCATATGGGCATGCTGGCCACGGCCATCAACGCCCTCGCTCTGCAGGACGCTTTCGAGGGCATGGGCCTTCGCTCGGCGGTTTTGTCCGCGGTGGACATGGACCGGTTCTGCGATAGCTTCTCCAGCCGCCGGGCTAAGGCGCTGCTGAATCTCAAGACCATCGTCATCTTCGCCTGCGGCTCCGGCTGCCCCTTCTTCTCCACGGACACGGCGGCGGCCCTGCGGGCAGTGGAGATCGGTGCGGACGCCCTGCTGCTGGCGAAAAACGTGGACGCCGTCTACTCCGCCGATCCCAAAAAAGACCCCAACGCCGTCCGCTACAGCCATCTTTCCTATGAGAAGGTCATCCGGGACAATCTGAAGGCCACGGATCTCACCGCCATCACCCTTTGCCGGGAGCAGGAGCTACCCATCCTCTGCTTCGCCCTCGACAAACTGGAGGAAGCGGTGGAATGTGAAAATGTTGGCACTTTGATCGACAGCCGGGAATAAACCTCTTGAATTCACCGTCGGCCTATTGTAAAATATATCAGTTAGAATCGAAAGGGGATCAAAGCCATGCCGGAAATATTAGATATCGCCACCGATAAAATGAACAAAACCATAAACGTCATGAAGCAGGAGTATAACTCCCTCCGGGCCGGCCGGGCCAACCCCCAGGCGCTGGACAGGATCATGGTGGATTATTACGGCTCGCCCACGCCCATCAACCAGATGGGCAACATCTCCGTGCCCGAGCCCCGGATGCTCATCATCGCTCTGTGGGACACCAAGATGATCCCTGCCGTGGAGAAGGCCATCCAAAAGTCCGATCTGGGCATCAACCCCGCCAACGACGGCAAGGTCATCCGCCTCATCTTTCCCGAGCTCACCGAGGAGCGCCGCAAGGATCTGGCCAAGGTCATCCGCAAGAAGGCGGAGGAGAGCAAGGTGGCCGTTCGCTCCATCCGGCGGGACGCCATGGAGGACATCAAGAAGCAGAAGAAGGATAACCTGCTGACCGAGGACGATCAGAAGAAGCTGGAGGAGAAGGTGCAGAAGCTCACCGATGAGAAGGTGAAGGAGATCGACACCATCGCTCAGGCCAAGGAAAAGGAGATCATGTCCGTTTGACGAACGTGCTTTGCTGGCCTTTGGAAGAAGCCGTGGCGCGGTTGGCGGCGGAAGGCGTCAGCGTGGAACTTCTGGAGGCGAAGCCCCGGAAGGAGCGGCCCGCCGGACAGCGGCGGGTAGTGCGCCAGGTGCAGGAGGATGGCGTATGTCGCCTCACCTGGTCCAACTTCAAAGCATAGGTGGACAAAAGCGATGCAAGGCGGTTTTCGCTTTGCATCCTCTTTATGAAAGGGAGGCGTCATGCCGAAGCTCACCGCGGAAGAATTGAACAGCCTGGGACTCGCGATAGAGACCCTGCCCCGGCACGTGGCCATCGTCATGGACGGCAACGGACGCTGGGCCCAACAGCGGGGCCTGCCCCGGAGCTTCGGACACAGGGCGGGGACGGAGCGGCTTCGGGAGATCATACGCTTCTCCTCTGACGCAGGCGTGAAGGCCCTGACCCTCTATGCCTTCTCCACGGAGAACTGGCGACGGCCGGAGGAGGAGAAGAGCGTGCTCTTCTCCCTGCTCATCGAGTATTTCAACAGCGAGATCGACGAGCTCCACGAGAACAACGTACGCATCACCATCTTCGGCGAGAAGGACCCATTCCCGGAGAAGGTGCGCGCCGCCTTGCTGCGGGCGGAGAACAAGACCCGGGAGAACACAGGCTTGCGCCTCAACATCGCCCTCAACTACGGGAGCCGGGCTGAGATACTGCGGGCGGTCCGCCGCTGTGCCGAAAAGGCCGTCGAACGGGGCGAATACCCCGGGGACGAGGCCTTCGAAAGCGAGCTCTACTCTGCCGGGCAGCCGGAGCTGGATCTCATGATCCGCACCAGCGGCGAGGAGCGTTTGAGCAACTTCCTCCTCTGGCAGGCGGCCTACGCGGAGCTGTATTTCACGCCCATCTATTGGCCCGACTTCACCAAGGACGAATACATCAAGGCCCTGCGGGAGTTCGCCCGCCGGGGCCGCCGCTTCGGAGGTCTGTGATGAACAAGACGCTGATCCGCATCGTGACGGGGATAATCCTCATCGGGCTGCTGGTGCTGTGCCTGCACCTGGGCGACATCGTGTTTTTGGTGATCTTCGGGGCCTTTTTCCTCATCACCGTCCGGGAGATGGACAGCCTCTTTAAGGCCATGGGCAAGGAGATCGTCATCACCCCGGCCTCCATCTTCGCCGGGTTTTTCGGCATCGTTTACTATCTGACGTCCTATAATCTAACGGTGGTATTCGCCTTCGGCCTCCTCATGGTGGCGGCCACCATGGTGGGTCAGGTCCTGCTGATGGGGGACGATTTTTCGGCGGCGGCCTATTGTCTGCTGCCCTTCGTGTACCCCATTTTGAGCGAGTGCGCTCTGGTGGCCATCTATTTTGCCCTGCCCCCCTGGATGGCGAAGACCGCTTGTTGCGCGGCCATCCTGTGCCCCTCCATGGGGGACAGCGCCGCTTACTTCGGCGGCAGGGCCTTTGGGAAGACGCCTCTGGCGCCCAAGATCAGCCCCAAGAAGACCGTGGAAGGGGCGGCGTTCAGCCTCCTGGGGGCCGTGCTGACGGGGGTCGGCCTGTACTATGCCCAGGCCCTCTGGGCGCCGGGGAAGGGCATGGGCCTTATCTCGTTGCTGTCGTTGGGGTTCATCTGCGGCGTGGCCGGTCAGTTTGGGGACCTGTTCGCCAGCTGCCTCAAGCGCACTGCGGACGTGAAGGATTTTTCGGAGACCCTGCCGGGTCACGGCGGGGTGCTGGATAGGCTGGACAGCATCCTGCTGTGCGCCCCGGTGGTGCTGGCCTTCTGCATCCTGGCCCTGTCCTGAAAGGAGGGTACCTGTGAAAAATGTGGCGATCCTGGGCAGCACCGGCTCCATCGGCAAACAGGCTTTGGACGTGGTGCGCGCCCACCCGGAGCTGTTTTCTCTGTACGGCGTCAGCGCCTACAGCAGCGAGGCGGCCTTCTTAGCCCTGATTGAGGCGGAACGCCCCCGGGTGGCGGTGTTCTCCCGGCCCATTTCCGGGGCGGACGTGCGCTGGGGGGAGCAGGCGCTGCTGGACCTTGCGGCGGACCCACAGGTGGACGTGGTGGTGCTCTCTATCTCCGGCATCGCGGCCTTAAAGCCCCTGCTTTCGGCCCTCAAGGCGGGGAAGCGGGTGGCCATCGCCAACAAGGAATCCCTGGTCTGTGGCGGGGACCTCGTAAAGGAGGTCCTGCAAGCGGGCGGGGGGGAGCTGCTGCCCGTGGACAGCGAGCAGTCCGCCATCTTCCAGTGTTTGCAGAACGGCCGGCGGGAGGAGGTGGAGAAGCTGATTCTGACGGCCTCCGGCGGTCCCTTCTTCCGGCGAAAGCGGGAGGAGCTTGCGGATATCACCCCGGCCGAGGCGGTGAAGCATCCCACCTGGTCCATGGGGCGGAAGATCTCCCTCGATTCCGCCACCCTTATGAACAAGGGCCTGGAGGTCATGGAGGCGGCCCGGCTCTTCGATTTTCCCGGGGAACGGATCGAGGTGGTTATCCATCCCCAGTCTGTGGTCCACAGCATGGTCGAGTACCGGGACGGCACCGTCATGGCGAATCTCAGCCACGCGGACATGCGCCTGCCCATCCAGTACGCCATGACCTGGCCGGAGCGGGTGCCCTCTCCCGCACAGCCCCTGAAGCTGTGGGCGCATCCGGACCTGTCCTTCTTCAAGCCCGACATGGTCCGTTTTCCGGCCCTCCGGATGGCCTACGATTGCCTGAAGGCGGGCGGCGGCTGCCCCGTGGTCTACAACGGCGCCAACGAGCGGGCGGCGGAGCTGTTTTTCGGTGGAAGGCTGGGCTTTCTTGAAATCGAGGAGAGCGTGGCCTACGCCCTCGATCGGTTCGCCAATCGGCCCATGAGAGACCTCAGTGATATCCTGGCGGCCGACGGGGAGGCCCGGAATCTGGTGGACGAGTTTCAACGAACAAGGAGCATGACATGACTTTAGTACGTATCATAGAGGCGCTGTTGCTGCTGTCCGTGCTGGTGATGATCCACGAGCTGGGTCACTACACCGCGGGGCGACTGCTGGGTTTCACCATCCTGGAGTATGCCGTCGGCATGGGGCCGAAGCTGGTGGGCTTTAAAAAGAACGGCATCGAATACAACATCCGGGCCCTGCCCCTGGGCGGCATGTGTCGCTTTTACGGGGAGGACGACGGCGTGAAGGACGAACGCTGCTTCAACGCCCAAAAGGCGTGGAAGCGGTTCATCGTGATCCTGTCGGGGCCGCTGATGAACTTCGTGCTGGCCTTTGTGCTCGCCATGATCCTGATCCTGGGCTGGGGCGTGGCGGATGAAAGCAAGGTGCTGGTCCTGGGCGTCTATGAAAACAGCCCCGCTGCCGCGGCAGGCTTGCAGGCGGAGGATCAGTTTCTGTCCGTGGACGGCCAGGCGGTGGAGAGCTTTGAAAGTTTGACCGGCGCCGTGGCCCGGGCGGACGCGCAGCATATGGAGGTGGTGGTCCTGCGGGACGGCCAGGAGCAGCGGTTGGTCCTCTCCGACCTCTACAACGCCGAGACGGGCAGCAACTTCATGGGTGTGACCCTGTCCTACGGCATCAAGCGGGTGGGCCTGTTCTACGCCATGAAGGAGAGCGTCGCCACCTGCTGGGAGTATGCCGGGCTGGTGTTCGAGTCATTGCGCATGCTCTTCTCCGGGGAGGCGGGCCTCAAGGACATGGCCGGCCCCGTGGGTATCGTTCAGCTTCTGGGAGAGGCCACCCGCTCGGGCTGGTACACGGTGCTGAATTTGTGCACCCTGCTTAGCGTGAATCTGGGCCTATTCAACCTGTTCCCCATCCCGGCTTTGGATGGCGGACGGCTGCTGTTCATCCTCATCGAGTGGGTCCGCGGCAAGCCCGTGCCGCCGGAGAAGGAGGGGTTGGTCCACCTGGTGGGCATGGGTCTGCTCATGCTTCTGGTGGTGGTGGTCACCTTCAACGACATTCTGCGGCTCATACGGGGGTAAACCTATGACGAGACAGGTCCTTGTGGGCTCCGTGCCCGTGGGGGGCGGCGCTCCCGTGACCATCCAGTCCATGACCAACACGGACACCCGGGATGCGGCCGCCACCGTGGAGCAAATTCATCGCCTGGAGGCCGCGGGCTGCGAGATCGTCCGCTCCGCCGTGTTCGATTTGAACGCGGCCAAGGCTCTGCGGGACATCGTGGACAAGATCACCGTCCCCCTGGTGGCGGATGTGCACTTTGACTACAGATTGGCCATCGCCGCCGTGGAGAACGGCTGCAAAAAGCTTCGGATCAACCCGGGCAACATCGGCTCCCCGGAGCGGGTGAAGGCGGTGGTGGACTGCTGCAAAATGCACCGCATTCCCATCCGCATCGGCGTCAACGGTGGCTCCCTCAACAAGGAAAGCAAATCTAACCACCCGGACGATCCCGTGACCGCCATGGTGGAAAGCGCCCTCACTCACGTACGCCTGCTGGAGCAGGAGGGCTTCTACCACACGGTCATCTCCGTGAAGCATTCGAACGTGCGCTATACCGTGGCGGCCATGCGGCGGCTCCATGAGCTGGTGGACTATCCCCTCCATGTGGGCGTCACCGAGACGGGCAGCGGCGAGGCGGGCCTCATCAAGTCCGCCGCCGGCATCGGGAGCCTCCTTATGGACGGCATCGGCGACACCGTTCGTGTGAGCCTCACCGGCGACCCTGTACAGGAGGTGCTGGCGGCCAAGAAGATCCTGGCGGCCATCGGCGTCCGGAAGAACGACGTGGAGATCATCTCCTGCCCCACCTGCGGCAGGACCCGGGTGGATCTGCCTGCCATCGCGGCCTATGTGAACGAGCACGTGCGCCACGAGGTCGGGTATCTTAAGATCGCGGTCATGGGCTGCGCCGTCAACGGGCCGGGGGAGGCCTCCGACGCGGATATCGGCATCGCCTTCGGCCAGGGGAACGGGGTCCTGTTCCGCCATGGCCGGAAGGAGGCCGCCGGCCCCACCCAGGAAATTTTGGAGCGGTTGGTCTTAGAGGCCAACCACATGCTGGAAGCATAATCGTTTATTTGAGGTCAGAATGGAACAGCCTTTGAGAGCGGCCTACGATCAGGCGGGCGTCACGGAGCGGGAGATCACCATCGAGCAGGTGCACCTCACCAGGAGCACCAACGCGCTGGCGCTTTCCTGCGCCCTTGGCGGGCCCCTGCCTGAGGAACGGCTAAAATCCTTTGAGACCGCCATGAAGGCCCTGCTGCCCAAATACGAGCTATCCTTTGCCTATTCTGTGCGCCCCCCGGAGGAGGCGCCCACCCTCGCGCCGGAGCCCGAAAAAGCGCCACCCCCTGCGGCCCCTGTGGGTGCGCCCCTGCCGCCATCGGCGGTGGTGGCCATGAAGAAGACCAACGCGGTGGAGGTGGACCTGCCGGAGAACGGCGTGCTCTTGGGCAGCGCCATCCCCAGCGGCAAACGAGCCCCCATCCACGACCTTGCCGAGGGGGACAGGCTTTACACCATCGAGGGCCGGCTGGTGTCCGCCACGCTCCGGGAGGGCTGGGGCAATCGGAAGGAGAACGGCAAGAGCAGCTGGCGGGTCCAGATGAACGTGACGGATTTCACCGACTCCGTCTACTGCGAGGCCACTTTCTTCGAGGAGTGGAAGGCCCAGCGGTTCCTGTTCTGGATCGAAACGGCGAAAAAGAAGGGCAAGAACTTCGTTCTCCGGGGGGCCTGCAAGAGCCGCCGGTTCAACCCGGAGCTGAATTTCTATATCAACGACTGCAACTCTGTGGACCGGGCCTTGCGGCAGGACACCGCGGAGATCAAGCGGGCGGAGCTGCATCTGCACACCCGGATGTCCACCATGGACGGCATCACAGATCTCACCGAGGCCTTCAAGACCGCCGCCCGTTGGGGCCACAAGGCCCTGGCCATCACGGACCATGGCAACGTCCAATCCTTCCCCGAGGCGGCCAAGGCTGCAAAATCTACCGGCGTCAAGGCCCTCTACGGCGTGGAGGGGTATCTCCAGCCCGACACCGTGGACTTCCCCATGGAGGGGGAGTATGTGGCGTTTGATATCGAGACCACGGGTCTTAAGGCGGAGCAGTGCGATATCATCGAGATCGGCGCGGTCCGCCTGGTGGACGGGAAGGTGGTCGAGCGCTTCGACACCTTCATCGACGACGGTGTGGTCATACCGAAGAACATCACCGAGCTCACTGGCATCACCAAGGATATGCTCGCGGGCGCGCCTTCCAGCCGGGACGCTTTGAAGAAGTTTCGGGACTTCTGCGGCAGCGCGTGTCTCGTGGCCCACAACGCCCGGTTCGACATCGGCTTTGTCACCCACCATGGGGAGAAGTTCGGCATTCGCTTTGATTTGCCCTATGCGGACACCCTCATGCTCTCCCGGTACATCCTCCACGACGACGTGCCCAACCACAAGCTGGACACCCTCTGCGCCCATTACAACATCGACATGGGCAGTCACCATCGGGCCGACGACGACGCCAACTCCTGCGCCATGCTCCTCATGAAGATGGTGGAGGAATTGAGGACCATGGGCGTCCACACCCTGCCCGTGGTGCCCGACGCCGCCCAGGAGCGGGACCGGCACAAGAAGAAGGAGAAGCAGAAATCCTACCACATTATCATCCTCGCCAAAGACCAGCCGGGGATGAAGAACCTCTATAAGCTCATCAGCTTTTCCAATCTGGACCATCTGCGGGGCGGCAAGCCCCTGATCCCCCGGAGCATGCTCTCCGTCTTCCGGGGCGGCCTCATCCTGGGCTCGGCCTGCGAGGCGGGGGAGCTCTATCGGGCGGTCCTCAATGGGGAGCCGGAGGAAAAGCTCCTGAGAATCGCCAGCTACTACGACTATTTGGAGATCCAGCCCGACGGAAACAACGCCTTTCTCATCCGGGAAGGGCAGGTGCAGGACGAAGAAGCCCTCCATGACATCAACCGCCGCATTTTGGCTTTGGGCGATAAGCTGGGCAAGAAAACGGTGGCCACCGGCGACGTGCATTTTTTGGAGCCGGAGGACGCCATCTATCGGCAGATCCTGCTCTATAAGCTGGGCTTCGACGACGCGGCCTTCCAGGCGCCCCTCTATTTCAAGCCCACACAGGAGATGCTGGAGGAGTTCTCCTATTTGGGCGACCGGGCCCGGGAGGTGGTCGTGGACAACCCCAACGCCATTGCCGATGAGATCCAGGTATTGAAGCCCTTCCCCGACGGCACCCACGCGCCCATGATCCCCGACGCGGAGAACGAGCTCACCCACATGACCATGGACAAGGCCCACAGCATCTATGGGGACCCCCTGCCCGACGTGGTCCAAAAGCGCCTCGACAAGGAGCTGAAGTCCATTATCGGCAACCACTTCGCCTCGTTGTACCTCATGGCCCAGCGGCTGGTCCACAAGTCCAACTCCGACGGGTATCTGGTGGGCTCTCGAGGCTCCGTAGGCAGCTCCTTCGTGGCCACCATGGCGGGCATCACCGAGGTGAACCCCCTGCCGCCCCACTACGTGTGCCCGAAGTGCAAGTATAGCGACTTCGACATCGACCCCCTGCAGTACAACACCGGCGTCGATCTCCCCGACAGGGCCTGCCCCGTCTGCGGCGCCCCCCTTAAAAAAGACGGGTTCGAGATCCCCTTTGAGGTCTTTTTGGGCTTCAAGGGCGATAAGACCCCCGATATCGACCTCAATTTCTCCGGCGAATATCAGCACCGGGCCCACAAGTACGTGGAGGAGATGTTCGGCGAGCATCACGCCTACCGGGCCGGCACCATCTCCGGCGTGGCGGAGAAGAAGGGCTTTGAGTGCGTGTACCACTACGCCGAGGTCACGGGCCAGACCCTAAGGCGGGCGGAGATGGAGCGGCTGAGCCAGGGCTGCCTCAACGTGAAGGTGACTACGGGCCAGCACCCGGCGGGCATCGTCATCGTGCCCAAGGACGAGGACATCTACATGTTCACGCCCATTCAGTACCCGGCGGACAAGGTGGAGCAGGGGACCATCACCACCCACTTCGACTTCCACGCCATGGACGACCGCCTGGTGAAGCTGGATATCCTGGGCCACGACGATCCCACGGCCCTGAGGATGCTCCAGGATTTGACCGGCATCGACCCCACCACCATCCCTCTGGACGACCCGGAGACCCGGAAGATATACTCCTCCCCGGAGCCCCTGCACGTGGACCTCAGCGCCTTAGAGTGCACCGTGGGCACCCTGGGGGTGCCGGAATTCGGCACCAGCTTCGTCCAGAAGGTGTTGGAACAGACCCGGCCCACCACCATGGAGGAGCTGGTCCGCATCTCGGGCCTGACCCACGGCACGGACGTGTGGCTTAACAACGCCGAGCCCCTGGTGGTCAACGGCATCGCCAAATTGAAGGAGGTCCTCTGCACCCGGGACGATATCATGAACTACCTCATCGTCCACGGCATGGACGCCTCCTTGTCCTTCAAGATCATGGAGCGGGTCAGAAAAGGCAAGGGCCTCACCGACGAGATGGAGGAGGCCATGCGGACGGGGAAGATCCCGGCCTGGTTCATCGACTCCTGCAAGAAGATAAAGTACATGTTCCCCCGGGGTCACGCCGTGGCCTACACCATGATGGGTTTCCGCATCGCCTACTTCAAGGTCCATCACCCGCTGGAGTTCTACACGGTCTACTACACCGTCCGGGCCGATGCCTTCGACATCTCCCGGTCCCTGGGCGGGGCGGACGCGGTTTTGCAGCAGATCCACACCCTGGAAAAGAACCTGAACGCCGCCGATGCCGAAGCCTCCAAGAAGGACAAGGATTTGATCACCATATTGGAGGTGGTCTACGAGATGAACAAGCGGGGCATCGAGCTCTTGCCCGTGGACATCTATAAGTCCCAGGGGACCAAGTTCGTCATCGAAAACGGGGCCATCCGTCCGCCCTTCAACGCCATCCCCGGCGTAGGCGACACGGCGGCCCTCGCCATCGCTGAGAAGCGGGGCAGCGAGCCCTTCCGCTCCATGGAGGACTTTGCCGCCCGCACCGGCGCCAACAGCGGCGTCATCGCCGCCCTGGAAAGCTGCGGGTGCTTTGAGGGGCTCCCCAAGAGCGACCAGATCTCCCTGTTCGATTTTTAAGCGCAAAACGCTTGACAGGGGGGGAGGGAATCCGTATAATAATCTCAAGTAATCCTGCACGCTCGGTGCGTTCATAGATAGATATATATAGATGCTGAAAATAGAAGCGATTTCACACGTTTTTTGATATAGCCAGCGAATCTATACAACCCATGGTATGGACTATTGTGACCGGGCGTTTGCCCGGTTATATTCTTATAGATGGGAGTGAAACGATGCACTGGTGGTTTTTGATCCCCGCTGCCCTGGCGGGTGCCCTCATCGGCGTCCTGATCGGCTATTTCTACCGCAAGAACGTGGCGGAAGCCAAGATCGCGAAGGCCGAGGACGCGGTTCGTACCCTGCTGGGCGACGCGCAGAAGAAAGCGGAAGAGATACGTAAGGAAAAGGAGTTGGAGGCCAAGGAGGAGATCTACAAGCTCCGCACCGAGGCCGAGAAGGAGAACAGGGATCGGCGGAACGAGCTGCAGCGCACGGAGCGCCGCCTCTTCCAGCGGGAGGAGACCCTGGATAAGAAGATCGAGGCCGTGGAGGCCCGGGAACAGGCGTTGAACCAGCGGTCCGCCAAGGTGGACCAGCGGGAGGCCGACGCCGAGGCGCTGGTGGAGCAGCAGGAGCTGGAGTTGGAGCGTATCTCCGGCCTCACTGTGGACTCCGCCAAGGAGATGCTCCTTGCTCGCGTGGAGGAGGAGGCCAAGCACGACGCCGCCATCCTGCTTAGGGACATCGAGCAGAAGACCAAGGAGGAGGCCGACCGGCGAGCCAGGAACATCGTCACGTTGGCTATCCAGCGTTGCGCCGCCGACCATGTGGCCGAGGCCACCGTGTCCGTGGTGCCTCTGCCTAACGACGAGATGAAGGGCCGGATCATCGGCCGGGAGGGCCGGAACATCCGGGCCCTCGAGACCGCCACCGGCGTGGATTTGATCATCGACGACACCCCCGAGGCCGTGATCCTCTCCGCCTTCGACCCGGTGCGCCGGGAGATCGCAAGGATCGCCCTCGAAAAGCTCATCATGGACGGTCGCATCCACCCCGCCCGCATCGAGGAGATGGTGGAGAAGGCTAAGAAGGAGGTCAGCAACCAGATCCGCGAGGCCGGCGAAGCCGCCGTGCTGGAGGTGGGCGTCCACGGGCTGCACCATGAGCTCGTCCGGTATCTGGGTCGTATGAAGTACCGCACCAGCTACGGCCAGAACGTGCTGAATCACTCCATCGAGGTGGCGCACCTGGCGGGCATCATGGCCGCCGAGGTAGGGGCCAACGTGGCGTTAGCCACCCGGGCAGGTCTCTTGCACGACATCGGCAAGTCCATCGACCATGAGGTGGAGGGCTCCCACGTGGAGATCGGCGCGGACCTGGCTAAGAAGTATCGGGAAAACAACCAGGTCATCCACTGCATCATGGCTCACCACAACGACGTGGAGCCCCAGACCCTGGAGGCCGTGCTGGTCCAGGCCGCGGATGCCATCTCCGCCGCCCGTCCCGGCGCCCGGCGCGAGACGCTGGAGACCTATATCAAGCGCCTTGAGAAGCTGGAAGAGATCGCCAACTCCTTTGACGGCGTGGACAATTCCTACGCCATCCAGGCCGGCCGCGAGGTGCGCATCATCGTGAAGCCCGACAAGGTCAGCGATGCGGACACCGTGCTGCTGGCCAAGGACATCGCCAAGCGCATCGAGAACGAGATGGAGTATCCTGGCCAGATCAAGGTCAACGTGATCCGGGAGACCCGGACCATGGAGCTGGCGAAGTAAGCGGTATCTAATGAAAGCCGGTATCCTTTTTCTTGCAAGAAAAAGGACCAAAAAGAACTCTAAGAAGGGGGCTGGCATTGTTGCATAGCCCCCATAAGCTTCTTAAGCTTTTCTTTTTGGGCGACTTTTTCTTTTCACCGAAAAGAAAAAGTCGCAAAAAAATAAAGGAATGATAACATGAAATTCCCCATTGCCGACGCGCACTGCGACTTTCTCTACGGGGCCATGGAGTATGGCTACGACATCAACTCCCTGCGCCGGGACCAGGTGATCCACCTGCCCTATCTACAGCAGGGGAACGTGAAGATGCAGTTCTTCGCCTGCTGGTACGATTCGAAGCTCAAGACCCCGCCCCTGCAGCAGGGCCTCACCATGGTGGACTGCTACAACCGGATGCTGAAGAGCAATCCGATCTTCGTGCCCTTCACCAGAAGCTTCGACCCCAACGGCGACAGGATCGCCGCGGTCCTCACCATCGAGGGCGGCGAGGTATGCGAGGGGAGCCTGGCCATGCTCCGCATCTTCCGACAACTGGGCGTGAAGACCATGACCATGACCTGGAACGACAACAACGAGCTGGCCGGCGCCGCCCAGGCCCGGCGGCAAAAGGGGCTCACCATCCTGGGTCGGGAGATGCTGCGGGAGATGAACGACATCGGCGTGGCCCTCGACGTGAGCCACCTCAGCGACGACGGCATCCGGGACGCCCTCGAGTTCTCCACAAAACCCATCTTCGCCTCCCACAGCAACGCCCGGGCCCTCATGGATGTGCCTCGCGCCCTGCCCGACGATCTCATTCGTGAGATCGCCCTTCAGGGCGGCGTCATCGGCGTCAACTTCTACGGTCCCCACCTGGCCCCCAAAAAGCAGGTGGCCATCGAGGATATCGTGCGGCACATCCTCCACATCGTCAGCATCGGCGGCGTGGACTGCTGCTGTTTCGGCTCCGACTTCGACGGCATGTCCGTCTACCCCAGGGACCTGAAGAACAGCTCCGACTATCCCGCCCTCTGCGACGCCCTCCTCAAGGCCGGGTTCAACGAGGAGCAGGTCTCCCGCATCGCTTACTGGAATCTGCACCGCTATCTTTCACAATTCGTTTGACAACGGAACACGAAAAAACCACCCGGCTGGGTGGTTATTTCATTTGGCAGGGGCAGTAAGACTCGAACTCACTCGCTGCGGCTCGCTCAGGTTGCGGCTCTGGAGCCCCACTGGGGCTCCATTCACTTCCGCAACCAGAGTTCGAGTCTCTCTATGCAATAAAAGAACCACCCGCAAGGGGTGGCACTTTTATTGGCAGGGGCAGTAAGACTCGAACTCACAAGAACGGTTTTGGAGACCGCTATGTTACCATTACATCATGCCCCTAAATTATTGGCAACGGATGAAGTATAGCACATCCGTTCCATGTTGTCAAACGAAAGATATCCGGATAGCGGAAAAGTTTTCGGTTGACTCTTCGCCTTCCCTTTGCTATTATTCTAAACAAAGCCCTTTCAGGAGGCGGCACATGACCACCGTGTTCACATCCGAAAACATCCGCTTCGTCCAGGTATCGGAGGAATTGGTGCCGGACTATCTCGCCATGGTCAACGACTGGGAGCGCGTGGGGAAGCTCATCGGCAGCCGCCGGGACCCCATCCCGGAGGAGAAGGAGCGCCGCTGGGTCCAGAAGAAGCTGGCGGAGAACGCGCCCCTCTTCTCCATGCTGGAAAGGGAGACCAGCGCCTTTATCGGCAACATCGAGCTCATGGACATAGCCGACGGGGCAGGGGAGCTGGGCATCGCCGTCACGGCGGCCATGCAGGACAGGGGCTACGGCACCGAGGCCGTCCGGGCCATGGTGCGCTACGGCATGGACACCCTGGGCCTCTGCAGGGTCTTTCTCAAGGTGTTTCCCGACAACGCCCGGGCCATCCGCGTGTACGAGAAATGCGGCTTCCGCGAGTATGACCGGACGGCGGACGATGTGTTCATGGAGATCACCCTATGACCGTGCTCCGGATCATCACGTCCTACGCCGACCTGGACGGGCCACGACTCATGGAGGTCTATGCCGAGAGCAATTTTGAGAACACCGACTATTTCTTCCCGGAGCTTGAGGACAAGGCTCTGGCGGTCCGAAAGGTGGAGGAAGGCTTTCTGACCTTCCTGCGGGACGAGTTCTTCGCCGGTCCCGGCCCCGCGTACTACGTTTTGGAGGAGGCGGGGACGTGGGTCAGCGCCCTGCGGCTGAACGAGGTGGAGCCGGGCATTTTTCTACCTGGAGGCGTTAGAGACTCGGCCCGGGTTTCGGCTGCGGGGCTATGCCGCCCGGCTGCTCCGGGAGGTCATCGCCCACCTGAAGGACCGAGGCCCTTTCCGCCTCTGCGACTGCGTGGACAAGGAAAATGGGCCCTCCGGCCGGATCCACCTTGCCTGCGGCTTTCAAATCGTTTCCGAGGTCGGCCACGACTATTTGCGGGATTCGGACGACCCCTATGACTACAGCTTTGAATACTGGTATGACGCAAATGAACGCTGAAAACAGAAAAAACCAAGCTAAAGCTATCCTGGCGGCCATCGTCTGCCACGCCTTCTGGGGCTTCAGCTTCCTGGCCTCCCGCAAGGGGCTGGACGCGGCCCCGGTGTTCGTGCTGCTGAGCCACCGGTTCGGCCTGTCGTTCCTCGCCATGAATCTGCTCCTGCTGCTGGGCGTGGGGAAGCTCTCTTTGCGCGGCAAGGCCCTGTGGAAGCCCATCCTGCTGGGACTCATGGAGCCGGTGGTCTACTTCTTTGGGGAACAGTACGGCATTCTCCATTCCAACACCGTCTTTTCCGGGGTCATGATCGCTATGATCCCCATCGTGTCCACTCTGGCGGCCTGGCCCATCCTCAAGGAGAAGCCGTCGGCGGGACAGCTGTTGTTCAGCTTTCTCTCCGTCTGCGGCGTGGTGGGCATCGGCCTCATGAACCGCAGCTCCGGGGCTCTCGATTGGATCGGTGCGGTGGCCCTGTCCATCGCGATCCTTTCCGCCGGGGCCTATACCCTCATCGGTCGCAGCATCTCTCAGGATTACACACCCTTTGAACGGACATATATGATGATGGGCGTGGGCGCGGCAGTCTTCACGCCCCTCGCTCTTGCGCAGACACGGGGCAGCGTAATCGGGTATGTTCAGCCCCTTGCTCAGCCCACCTATCTGTTCGCCATCCTGTTCCTGGCCCTGGTTTGCTCCGTGGCGGGATACTTCCTTTCCAGCTACACCATCACCTATATGACCGTAGCTCGGGAGACGGTGTTCTCCAATCTGACCACCGCTGTATCCGTGTTCGCCGGCGTGCTCTTCCTCCGGGAGCCCTTCACCTGGTTCGGCGCCCTCTGCACGCTGGCCATCTTCGTGGGCATCTACGGCGTCCAGCGCACGGCGCCTTGATCCTATCCTTTGCACCGCAGGGCCTGCCCTCGTTTGGGCAGGTCCTTTCCATATGCCACGTCCACGGGGGAAGGGTTGCGCCTTTGCGGCCGTCGTGGTACAATGCACCTGTATTTTTCGGAAGGAGGGTGCGCCTATGGGCAAGGGTCAAAGCAGGGTCTGGATGCCCCTTGATAACGCGGCCCTGATCTTCCCGGCCATCCGCCGCCGAAACTGGAACAACGTCTTCCGCCAGTCCGTCACCCTCCGGGAGGACGTGGATCCGGCGATCCTTCAGCAGGCGGTGGATGAGCTCATGCCCCGGTTCCCTTCCTTCTATCTGCGGCTCAGGCGGGGCGTCTTCTGGTACTATCTGGAGGAGGTGGACGCGCCGCCGCGGGTCCAGGAGGATTATGCCTACCCGTTGACCTTCATGACCAAAAGGGAGATGGGCCGCTGCTGCCTGCGGGTGTTCTACTTTAAAAAACGCATCGCCGTGGAGTTCTTCCACGTCCTCGCCGACGGGGGCGGGGCCATGGTGTATCTCAAGACCTTGACGGCCCGGTATCTCGCCTTGCGGTATGGGGCGGAGATACCCCCCACAGACGGCGTTTTGGACCTTCAAGAGCCGCCTTCCCCGGAGGAGGTGGAGGACAGCTTTCAACGCTACGCCGCGGACCATGCGGCCTTCTGTCCCGAGGCGGAGGCCTATCGGCTGCCGGGCAAGCGGGAGCTGGGCCAGTTCATGCACTTGATCACCGGCGTGGTGCCGGGGGAAGCCCTTCGTACCCTGGCCCATCGGTACGGCTGCACCGTCACGGTGCTGCTATCCGCCATCATGGCAGAGTGCATCCTGGCCATCCAGGCGGAGCGGATGCCCCAAAAACGGCAGAAGCCCGTGAAGATCACCATCCCCGTGGACCTTCGGCGGCTGTTCCCCAGCTGGACCCTTCGGAACTTTTCCCTCACGGTGAACCCCGGCGTGGACCCAAGGCTGGGGACCTACACCCTGGAGGAGCTGTGTGAGGTTATCACTCACCAGCTGGCGGCGGAGATCACCCCCCAGCGCATGGCGGGCCGCATCGCCCAGAACGTGGCACCCCAGCGCAACAAGCTCATGAAGGCCGTGCCCATTTTTGTGAAAACGCCGGTCATGCGGGCGGTCTACAACCGGCGGGGGGAGCGGCTGGGCTGCCTCAACGTCTCCAACCTGGGCGTCCAAAGGCTCCCCGTGGCCATGGCCCCCTATGTGGAGCGGATGGAGTTCATCATCGGCGTCCAGTATTCCTATCCAAACAACTGCTCCGTGGTCACCTGCGCGGGCACCACCTGCATCAACATGATCCGCAGCATAGCGGATACGGAGCTGGAACGGCGGTTCTTCTCCCGGCTGGTGGAGCTGGGGGTGCCCGTGTCCATCGAAACCAATTAGGGAGAGACGAGAGATGTATTGTGTGAAATGCGGCGTCAAGCTTCCGGAGGGCGTGGAAGCCTGTCCCCTGTGTAAAACCCCGGTGTGGCGCCCCGAGGTGGGGGAGGCGCCCTCCGCCGCCACCTATTCCGACCGCTATCCCATCGTCAGCCGGCAGCAGCGCCTCACGGTCATGGCGTTGTTGACGGTGGTCATGCTGGCGGCCATGATCGCCTGCTTCTCCATCGCCCTCAACACCACGGGGCGCATGGGCTGGTCCTTTTATGTGATCGTGGGCACGGCGGCCTTCTATTTCATCTTCCTGCTGCCCTTCTGGTTCAAAAAACCGCACCCCATGATCTTCGTGCCCGTGACCTTCCTGACACTGTGTTTGCTGCTGTTCTCCATCGCGGCCTACACGGGCGGCCGCTGGTTCTGGACCTTCGCCTTCCCCGTGACGGGGATCCTGGCGATCCTGACCATAGGCGCCATTGCCCTCTATCGCTACGTGAAGCGGGGGACCATCTTCATTACTGGGGGGCTCCTTATGGCCATCGGCGGCGCCTGCCTGCTGGCGGAGTTCTTTGAGCATCTCACCTTCCAAACGCCGCTGTTCGTCTGGTCCATCTACGCGGTCACGGTCTTCTGCCTCTTCGGGGCCTTCCTCATCCTGGCCGGGATCATCCGCCCCCTGCGGGAGCATCTGCAGCGGGTGTTCTTTATTTGAAATTTCTGTCCAAAACTGCCCGGAACGGCTTGTTAACCGAATTGACAAATTTGGATTGTTGTGATATATAATATGTATGTTTGCATCGGGGGACGAAGGACCTGGGTGCGGATAAATCCAAGTCAAGTTTAGAAAGGAAACCAAAGATGAAAAAGATTCTGTCCATCATGCTGGCGCTCGTCATGGTCTTCGCCCTGGTGGGCGTCGCCCAGGCCGCGGAAGAAGTGAAGGTCGCCATGATCACCGACTACGGCGATATCACCGACCAGTCCTTCAACCAGACCA
>R21__coassemble_451_pt1 | contig 34219 bp, 49 predicted proteins | sample R21__metabat2_low_PE_052 | metagenome-assembled genome bin R21 | reverse complement strand
CGACGACGCTGTTCAACTTCAGCGGCCGAGGTGTTCAACTCAAGCGCTGTACACATCATGCGAAAGCCATACTCCTTTTTGCATTTCTCTTTTTCCGCCGCTTTTTCTCTTTAGCCGAAAGAGAAAAAGCGGCACATTAAGTATTATTGTCGTTTGGGCTTCAGCTTCGTCCGCCGCCCGTCCGGGGTTTGGATGTAGGTGTTGTCGAGCTGTGCGCGGAGACTCTCTCGAAAGGCCGCCACGTACTCCTTGCGCAGGGCGTCTCGCTCCTGTAGCTCCGCCTCCGTCAGGGGCTCGCCGCTCTTATACTTCCTGGCCAGCTCGTTGAGCCGGAGAATGCGTTCGTCGGTCATGGCGTCAGTTGCCCATGGCGGTCTTGAACTCTTCCCAGGCGCTGTTGTAGAGCTCGATGGCCGTGCCGAGGTCGTGGTACACGCTGCAGCGGGCCAGCGTCTCGTCCGTGGGGTTGAAGGTCTCGTTCTGCACCAGCTCCTCGTCGATCCGATCGAGGGCCCCTTGGCTGGGGGTGGAGTAGTAGATGAACTCCGTGTTCCGGGCGGCGAGATTGGCGTCGTTCAGGAAGTTGATGAACGCCAGGGCCGCCTCCACGTTCTTGGCGGTCTTGGGGATGACCACGTTGTCGAACCAGACGTTGCCGCCCTCCTTGGGGATGGCGTAGGCAAGGTCCTCGTTCTCCTCCATGCAGAGGATGGCATCGCCGGCATAGGTGACGGCCAGGGCCGCCTTGCCGTTGATCATGGACGCCCGGATGTTGTCGGTGCCCAGGCCCTTGAGGAGCGGGATCTGCTTGATCAGCGCCTCCTTGGCGGCGTTCACCTCATCGGCGTTAGTGCTGTTGAGGTCGTAGCCGAGGCGCAGCAAGGACACGGCCATGGCGTCGCGCACGGAGTCATACTGCCAGATCTTCTCGGCGTACTTCTCGTTCCAGAGGATATCCCAGCTGTCCACGTCCTCCTCCACCATCTTGGTGTTGTAGAGGATGCCCACGGTGCCCCACATGTAGGGCAGGGAGTAGGTGTTGCCGGGGTCGAAGGTGTTGGTGACCTCGTACATACGCTGGGCGATGTTCTTGCTGTTGGGGATCTTCGTCATGTCGAGGGGCAGCAGCAGATCGTCCTTGATGAGCTTCTCGATGATATAGTCCGAGGGGAAGCACATGTCGTAGGGATTGTCCGCGCCCCTAAGCTTGATGAGCATCTCCTCGTTGCTGGTCATCTCGGTGTAGTTCACCTTGACGCCGGTCTCCTTCTCAAAGAGAGTGATGAGCTCGGGGTCGATATACTCGCCCCAGTTCAGCACGTTGAGCTCCCCGCCGATCTTGTCGTACTGGTCCCCGTCGGCAAAGCTGTAGTCCGCGGTTTCCTCGTCCTCCGCGGCCTCCTTCTTGCATGCCACGCAGGAAAGCACCAGCAGGGCGCACAGCAGCAAAGCAAGCCATTTCTTCATTTCATTTGCCTCCCTTATCCTTCAGTTTCACCTTTTTGTTTTGGATCTCATACTCCCGCTCCTTGGCGATGCGCCTGAGGTTCACGATGAGCAGCAGCGCCACCAGCGGGATGAATATCACCGTCGCCAGCGCCGGGTTCACGCCCTTGGCGCCTCGGGCCGCGGAGTAGATGTAGACGGACAGGACGCTCTTAAGGTCGCTGACAAAGTAGCTCACCACGAAGTCGTCCAGGCTCATGGTCAGCGCCATGACGAAGCCCGAGGTGATGCCCGGCATGATGTCCGGGATCACGGCCTTCCATAAGGCCTGCATGGGCGAGCACCCCAGGTCCATGGCCGCCTCATAGAGAAGGTCCGAGCTCTGCCGGAGCCGGGGCATGACGGAGAAGATCACGTAGGGGATGCTGAACGAGATATGGGCGACAAGCAGCTTCGTCATGTCCCCCACCTGCTTCATGCCCAGGCTCACCAAAGCCGAGTTCACGAAAGCGAAGAGCATCATGAACGTGATGCCCGTGACCAGATCCGGGTTCACCATGGGGAGCTGGGACGCGTTCAGCACCAGATTCCGAGGACCCTTCTTCATGCTGTAGATGCCGATGGCCGCCGCGGTGCCGATGAGGGTGGCCAAAATGCTGGTGACGCCTGCCACCTCCAGGGTGAGGAGCAACGCCTGGCCCGCTTCGCCGGTGAAGAGGGTGGTGTAGTTGCAGAGGGTGAAGCCCTTCCAGGCCCCCAAATTGGCGTAGCTTATCCGCCGCCCCGTGGAGAAATCGTTGAAGGAGAAGACGATCAAATACAGGATGGGGATATAGAGGAAGAGGATCATCAGGGCGAGATATACGTATTTGAAGGATTTAGCCGCCTTTTTCACCACATCTGCCCCCCTTCCTTCTGGTCCTTGTCAAAGTGGTTCATGATGACGGTGGACACCAGCACACAGATGAGCAGGATGATACTCAGCGTGGACCCCACGGCGTAGTCCCCCTGGCCGGACAGGGTCTTGAAGGCCAGCTCGATCTCGTTGCCGTAGAGGTAGTATTTCCCGTTGCCGATGAGGGCGGGCACGGTGAAGGCCGTGATGGCGGGGATGAACACCATGGTGATGCCGGACACGATGCCGGGCACGGACAGGGGCAGCACCACCCGCACGAAGGTGAGGAAGCTGTTGGCCCCCAGGTCCCGGGCCGCCTCCAACAAGGACTTATCCAGCTTCGCCAGCGTGTTGTACAGCGGCATGATCATGAACGGCAAAAAGTTATACACCAGCACCATGAGCACCGCCGCCTCCGTGCCGGTCAACGTCCCGTCCTTCATGCCCAACAGGTTCGGCAAAAAGTATTCCAGGATGGCCTGCCAGGCGTAGGTCCTCAGCACGAAATTCATCCACATGGGCACAAAGAAGAGGACGGACAAAAACCCCGCCACGGTCTTGTTCATGTTGGAGAGGATGTAGGCGATGGGGTAGCCCAGGAGCAAGCAGATCACCGTGGTCTTGAAGGCCATGACCACGCTGGTCCAGAGGATGTGCCACTTGCCCGCGTCAGAGAGGGTGCCCCAGGCCTTGGCGACGGTCCACGTCCCGCCCACGTTCACCGCGTAGTAGAGGATGAACAGCATGGGCGCCACGATGAAGAGAATCATCCACACGATATAGGGATAGGCAAAGAACTTGCGCTTCATGGGGCCTCACTCCTTCTTGTCGGTGAGAATGAGATCCCCCGCGTCCACCAGGATGCCCACCTCCTCGCCGTCCTCCATGAACTCCTCGGAATGAGCGATCCAGTCGTTCTCCTCACAGGAAACGGTGATCTGGTAGTGGGTGCCCAGGAACATGCAGCTCTTGATGGTGCCGGTGAGCTTGGCGTCCTGGGGGTTCACGATCTGCACCTTCTCGGGGGCGATCTCCACCAGGGCGATCTCCTTGTTGTCGTATTCCTCGAGACCGCCCGCGGCAAAGCCCACGTTGTCGATGTAGATCATGCCTTCGCCGGGCCACACCTCGGCGTCAAAGAGATTCTTCTCCCTGGTCTTCTTCATGACGTGGATGGCGTCCGGGGGGATGGAGATGCCCACGGTGTCGCCCACAGCGGCGTAATCCGTGGAATGGACCACCCACTCGTAGCCGCCGCAGTCCACGTCGATCTCATAGTGGACGCCCATGAACACCACAGACACCACCTTGCCCACCACCCGAGCCTGCTCGGGGGGCACGATGTCGATATCCTCGGGGCGGATCACCACGTCCACCTCCACGTTCTTGCCGAAGCCCGCGTCCACACACTTGAAGGTGAGGCCTTTCATGCGGACCTTGTAGTCGTCCAGCATGACGGCGGGGACGATGTTGCTCTCGCCGATGAAGTCCGCCACGAAGGGGTTGTTGGGCTCGTTGTAGATGTCGGTGGGCTTGCCGATCTGCTGGATGACCCCGTCCTTCATGACCACGATGGTGTCGGACATGGTCAACGCCTCCTCCTGGTCGTGGGTCACGTAGATGAAGGTGATGCCCAGCTGCTGCTGCATCTTCTTCAACTCCACCTGCATCTCCTTGCGCAGCTTCAGATCGAGGGCCCCCAGGGGCTCGTCTAAAAGCAGGACCTTGGGCTGGTTCACCAGGGCCCTGGCGATGGCCACCCGCTGCTGCTGACCGCCGGAAAGCTGGTCGATCCAGCGCTTGCCGTAGCCCTCCAGGTTGACGAGCTTCAGCATGGCCTCCACCTTCTGTTCGATCTGGTCCTTGGGGGTCTTCTTGATGCGCAGACCGAAGGCGATGTTGTCAAAGACGTTCAAGTGGGGGAACAGGGCGTACTTCTGGAACACCGTGTTGATCTCCCGCTTGTAGGGGGGGACCTTGGCGATGTCCGTGCCGTTCATCAAAATCTGGCCCGTGGTAGGCATGATGAACCCCGCGATGAGCCGGAGCATGGTGGTCTTGCCGCAGCCCGAGGGACCGAGGAGCGTCAAAAACTCCCCGTCGTTGATGTACAGATTCACGTGGTCGAGGGCCAGATCCCCGTCGTACTCCTTGGATACGTCCCTCAGCTCGATCAACCGTTTGCCCATGATTCGCTCCTCCCGCTGTTGTTAGAATGAGGGCGGCGTGCTCACCCAGAGCACCTTCCCCTCGGTCTTGCCGCTGTTGACTAAATAGTGTACCCCGGTGGGATGAAAATAGAAAGCATCCCCCCGCCGTACCCTGTGCTTCTGCTCCCCCGAGATGAGGGTGATGGTGCCTTGGAGCACATAGCCGAACTCCTCCCCCTCGTGGGGATCGTCCGGCTCCGTAGAGGCGCCGGGCGAAAGCGTCACCAGAATGGGCTCCAGGGCGTTCCTCTGGGCGTTGGTCACCAGCCAGCGGATGGTCACCCCCGCCTCCTCGTCCTCCTTGAGGAACATATCCTCCGCCGCGTACACCGCCACGGCGTCGTTCTCCTTCTCGCTGAAGAACTCGCTGACGTTGGTCCCCAAAGCCTCCAGGATGTCCATCAGCGTGGCGATGGAGGGGGAGGTGATGTCCCGCTCCAGCTGGGAGATGAACCCCTTGGTGAGCTCCGTGCGGGCCGCCAGCTCCTCCTGGGTGAGCCCCAGGCGGACCCGCAAACGCTTTATTTTGCTCCCGATCTCCATGCGTTAGCCTTTCTAAACTTCAAGTTTACAATCACTAAACGAAATCATACTGTTTATATCAGATATGCCCCCGCTTGTCAATGGCTTTGGGGCATAAAATTCCTTTGGGTTCGACAGAAAATTTTACGGGAAATGGTCCGATTTTGTTTGACAGGCAAGCCGGAAGATTGTATACTGCTTTGTTGTACAAATCGTTGTTCCCCAATGGATACAGAAGGAGTTACCCCCATGGATCTTTTCGCAAAATGCTACGCGCCGTCTTTGGCGGATGAATATCGGGAAAAGGGCATCTACCCCTACTTCCGGGCCCTGGAGACCCGGCAGGGGCCCGAGGTGGTCATGGAGGGCAAGCGGCGGATCATGCTGGGCTCCAACAACTATCTGGGCCTCACCAGCTGCCCTGAAGTGGTGGAGGCAGGCATCCGGGCTCTCGAAGAGTTCGGCACGGGCTGCTCCGGCTCCCGGTTTTTGAACGGGACGCTGACCATGCACCTGGAATTGGAGGGTGAGCTTGCCAAGTTCCTGCGCAAGGAGGCGGTCATGACCTTCTCCACGGGCTTTCAAAGCAATCTGGGCATCATCTCCGCCCTGGTGGGCCGGAGCGACTATATGATTCTCGATCGGGAGAACCACGCCAGCATCTACGACGGCACCCGCTTGAGCTTCGGCAAGATGCTCCGCTACAAGCACAACGACATGGCGGATCTGGAACGGTGCCTTCAGCAGGTGCCCGAGACGGCCGGGGCCCTCATCATCACCGACGGCGTGTTCTCTATGGGCGGCGACATCGCGGACCTGCCCAACATTGTGCGCCTCGCCAGGCAGTACGGGGCACGGGTCATGGTGGACGACGCCCACGGTCTCGGCACCATCGGCGAAGGCGGCCGGGGCACGGCCAGCTACTTTGGGTTGGAGAACGAGGTGGACGTGTACATGGGCACCTTCTCCAAGTCCCTGGCCAGCCTGGGCGGCTACATGGCCACGGAGGCGCGGGTGGTGGATTACGTGCGCCACGCCTCCCGGCCCTTCATCTTCTCCGCCTCCATCCTCCCCGCCAGCTGCGCCACGGCCCTGGCGGCCCTCAAATATCTGGAAGCCCATCCGGAGCTGCCCCAGCAGCTTTCTGACCTCAGCGACCACTTCCGCAAAGCCCTCACCAGCCGGGGTCTCACCATCCGGGAGAGCCGGACCCCCATCGTGCCCATCTTCACCTACACCATGGACCGGACCATGCTGGTGGCCAAGGAGCTCTATGAGAACGGCGTCTACGTGAACACGGTCCTGCCCCCTGCCGCCCCCGCGGACGGGTGCATGCTGCGGACCAGCCTCATGGCCACCCACACGGTCGCGCTCCTGGACGAGGCGGCGGACGTGCTCAAAAGGGTCCTGGAGAGCGAGCATGCCTAAGGTAGCCATCGTGACCGGCGGCACCAGCGGCATCGGCCTCGGTGCGGTGAAGGCCCTGCGGGAAAAGGGCTGCACGGTCTACGCCCTGAGCCGCCACGGGGACATCGCCTGCGACGTGTCGGAGGTCGCCAGCGCCAAGGCCGCCGTGCAGCAGGTCCTTGAAGCCGAAGGGCGCATCGACATTTTGGTGAACTGCGCGGGCTTCGGCATCTCCGGGGCCGCGGAGCTGACACCTCTTGAAACGGCCAAACGGCAGCTGGACGTGAACCTGTTCGGCACGGCCAATATGGTGAACGCGGTGATCCCCGCCATGCGCCGTCAGGGCGGCGGGCGCATCGTGAACACGGGCTCCGTGGCCGGGTTCGTGCCCATCCCCTTTCAGACCTGGTACTCGGCCGGCAAGGCCGCCGTCCAGTCCTACACCCTGGCCATGGGGAACGAACTTCGACCCTTTAACATCACCCTCACCGCCGTACTCCCCGGGGACACCAAGACCGGCTTCACCGCCGCCCGCTCCAAGATCGACGACCCCGAGGACCTCTACCAGGGCCGCATCGCCCGCTCCGTTTCCCGCATGGAGCATGACGAGCAGAACGGCGTCCCCGCCGAGAAGGTCGGCGCCCTCATCGCCAAGGTGGCCCTGAAACCCCATGTGAAGCCTTTCTACATTCCGGGCCTTTCCTATAACGCGGTCAACGTGCTCATGCGCATCCTGCCCAGCGGCCTTGCGAATAGGCTGATTGGTCTTTTGTACGCGAAATAAAAACGGGACGGGCAAGCCCGTCCCCTACAACATAGGAAACACATATTCCGTAGGGGAGGGGCTCGCCCCTCCCGCTTTTCATATCATCAAAACCCAAACAGCCGCTGGTATTCCCCGTGCTGGGCGTCGCCGGGGGCGAAGTCCGCCTTGTGGAGGGTGAAGGTGACTTCGCTGCCGTTATAAGCGACCGTTACGTCGAAGCTGTCCGGCAGGAGCCGCAGGGCCGGGGCGTCCAGCCAGAAGCCGATGCGGTTGTTTTTCTGGTCATAGCCGCCCATGAAGTCGTTGGGGGTCTGGATATAGTTGGTGGGGTTGGGGAGCCGCAGCCCGTTCAAGGTCACCTCCGGCTGCCGGTCCATGCCGTGGAGGGGCTCGTCGATGGGCTCGTTGGGCTCCACCGCCAGGCCGAAATAGCCCATCCAGTTATTGAGATACACGGCCTGGGTGACCCGGAAGGTGTCTGCCCGGGCGTCCACTTGGGCGATATAGTCCGTGCCGTAGTCGGGGGCACTGAGCTCCATGCTCTCCTTGCGCCAGGCCTGGTACTCCGCCTCGTCCTTGGGTCCCGTCACCTTGCCTGTGGCCCATTCGACCCGGAAGACGACGCCCGTCAAGGACACCAGCGACACCTGGGGCAGGTTCCCTTCATCGTAGGGGAAGTAGGCCCGGTAGATGGTATGGTGGACCCCATTCTCGTCGTCGGAGCCGCTGACGAACTCGAACTCCGTGATCATGCCGTCCACCACGGCCCACATGCCGTCGTCGTAGGTGTCGTAGGGCGCGCTGGGCCGCGAAGCCCCCTCTTGGATGGTCACGCCGGGGTCCTGGGTCTCCGTGTAATAGAGGAAATGCTCGGTGATGACCATATCCTCAATGAGGCTCCAACGGGCCGCCACGTTCACGGGGATGGTCTCGTCGGGGATGGCGTCGATGACGGCGCCGATGGCGTTCACCTCCTGGATCTGGGTCTGCCGAAGCCGCTCATACCGTGCCTCGGTGAAGTCGTAGGTCAGGGTGAAGGCTTCGCCGTTGAGCTTACCCGTCAGGACAAAGGTGGTTCCGGCCCGCAGGGGGTTCTCCTTCAGGGGGAAGGTCAGGTAGTTGGTGTCGTTATCGTCCATGTTCCAGGCCTCAAAGGGCGTGGGCGTGGGCTGGGAGCCGTAGCTGTGGTTCTGCTCCCAATCCATCTCCGCCCGGGTCTTCAGGGGCTCGCCGCCGTTGACGGACATGCGGAGCTCGGTCAAAGCGTAGGGCACGGGCTTCTCTCCCTCTACGATCAAATAGCAGGCCAGCTGGTCAAACTCCGTCCGGGAGATCAGGCTTTCGAGCCGCACCGTGAGATTGCTGGCCTGGGCGGTGACGTTGATGTCCGGGATGGTGTTCGGCAGCCACTTGCCATCCTCATCCGCCTGGAACTGGGCGTAGGTGATATAGGGCGAGGGCTGGGGCACGCTGTCCCCCGGCAGCTCCACCGTCTCCGGCACCCCCTGCCCCTCCAGCACCGCCTGGTAGGAGGCCACGGCCCGGGCCGCCCTGTCCCGGGTGCCGATCATGGCGCTGATGCCGAGGGCCAGGGCCGTGCCGCCGATGAGCAGGATGGCCGCGGCCATGAGGATGGTCAGGGTCCGCTTCTTCAGCCGCCGGGGGACCCGGACGGGCTGGGGCTGGGGTTCTATTTCGTTCAGCGCCCGCATGCGGTCGATCATCCGCGCCTTGAAGTCGTCGGATGCGCGGATCTCGTCAAAGGCGCTGCTGTATCTGTCTTCCATGGTTGCCTCCTTCCAGTAACGCTTTGAGCTTCTTTCTCGCCCGGGACAGCCGGGAGCTGACGGTGCCCTCGGGCTCCTTCAACAGGTGCCCGATCTCCCTCACCCCGTAGCCCTCGTAGTAGTAAAGATACACGGCGTACCTATCCTGCGTGGGCAGGGCCTGGACCGCGTCCACGACCTCGTAGGTGTCCTCGCCGAATTCCTGGGCGATGTTCTCATCCAGGGGCAGCTCCCCGTGGCGGCTCTCCGTTCGCAGGTCCGTCATGCACAGATTCACCGCCACCCGTATGAGCCAGGCCTTCTCGTGCTCCCGGTTCTCGAAGATGGGCCGCCGGCGCATGAGCCGCTCGAAGACCATCTGCACGATGTCCTCCGCCGCGGGCAGGCTCTTCACCCGATTGAGAGCGATCCGTAGCAACATGTCCGAATAGGTCTCCACGATGCGGACGATGTCGCCGTCGCTAAGGTAGTTGTCTTTCTTTCTCTCCATGTCCGCCTCCTTTCGCTACTAATACGCCGGAATGGAGAATAATCCTGCATACATCAGAAAATTTTTCATCTAACCTGGATAACGCAAATTTGAGATTTGCATCTGATAATGATTTGCCGTCCTTGCTTTTCTGCCTGTTTATTTTTTCTCCGGAAATAATGCAACCTTTGTGGAGAGAATTGAAGTTCAGCAGCCAGAGAAAGTTCCCGGCGCAAGAACAAAGAAACAGACGATTGCAATCATCTGGAATTTTATCGGGGCAGTCAACATCCCCGAAGAAGCAAGAAAAACGGCATAACCTACACTTACGTAAGTTATGCCGAATTCTTTTCGGATTAAAAATCCCTAATTGAGGACGCCTTTCGGAAGGCTTTTTTGTTACCTTCTAGTCATCCCGAGCGGAGCCGCAGGCGCAGTCGAGGGACCTCTGAACGGGGCTGGTTTTAGCGAGTTGCTTCTTCGTTGTATGAGCTTTTGCGTTCAGAGGTCCTTCCGCTCGCTTCGCTCGGTCAGGATGACAAGGTTTAGGCGGGCATGTGGCCTCCACACAACAGGAAAGGGGATCGCGTTTTCACGCCAATCCCCTTCATCCCAAATGAGTTTCTCTTTTTGGGCGACTTTTTCTCCTTTGTATAAAGAGAAAAAGTCGCAGAAAAGGGCCTTTACGCCTCCGTCTGCGCGGCCTTCTCCTTCTCGAACCGCTCGGCCAGCACCTTCGTCGTCAGGTAGGCCACGATGGCGTCGATGGCCATGGGGTTCTTGCCGCCCCGCATGATGGCGAAGTCCGCGTCGTTGATATAGTCCTTGATGTACTTTTCGAACATAGGCTTCACCGTGGCCAGATACTGCTCGGAGATGTTCTCGATGGTCCGGCCCCGGCTCTTGATGTCCCGGAAGATCCGGCGCAGGAGGCACACGTCGATGTCCACCTGCATGTACACCTTCAGGGACATCATCTCGCAGAGACGCTTATCGTAGAAGATGTGGATGCCCTCCAATATCAGCACCTCCGGGGGATAGATGAGCTCCTCGGAATCCTCCCTCAGGTGCTTCGCGTAGTTATATCCCTTCTTCGTGATGGGCTTGCCGGAGGACAGGGTGTTGAGGTCCTCGATCATCTCGTCGTAGTTGAAGATGGTGGGCTCGTCGTAGTTGAGGTGCACCCGCTGTTCGAAGGGTATCTCCGGAAAGCTCCTGTAGTAGCAGTCCTGGCCGATGATCTCACAGCTGCAGGACAGGGCCTCCTTGATGCGCCTCGCTAACGTGCTCTTGCCGCTGCCGGACGCGCCGCATACGCCTACGATGATCATACCCGTTCCCCCCTATGCTCATTTGTTTTATTGTACCACAGATCGGCAGGATTGCAACGGAAAAGCACACAAAAGAAAGGAGCCCCCGCAAGAGCCCCTTTCAGGAGTTCGGTATTTTACCACAGTAAAAGACCCACGGAAACCCTTCCGTAGGCCTTTACTGTTTCAGGGACTTTTTTAACGGCCCCGTTTTTGAATGTAAGTCTCAATACTTGCAGGTCATCTGCCGACTCAGGTTCTGGTTGCAGAGGAACACGCCAAACTTGTAGAAGACCAGGGTCTTATCCTCGATGAGCATGGCCCTAAGCTCCCGCTGCTCGGTTTCGTCGTGGTCCCGGAAGGACTGGGTCTCGCCCCGAAGGGTCAGCTTCCCCGCCTCGTCCAGGATGTACTGATACACGTTCTGCCCCGCCGGGATCACCAGCCGCCCGGTGTCCCCGTCGAAGGCCAGCCGGGAAAGGTCCTCTAAGAGGGACCCCAAGCCCCCCTTGACCTGGGCCGTGCCCAGGGCCTCCAGGCCGTTCTCCCCGAGGGCCACCAGTTGCAGCTGCCCGTCAGCCGAGAGGATCAGCCCCCGGTTCGGCGTCAGCCGGCAGAAGGCGTCGCCGGTCACAGGCAAAGCGTGATCTCCCGAATCGGTCAAAAAGTGCGTATCCGACCCCGTCAGGATCACAGCTCCCGCCTCATACACCTGCCCCCAGCGAACGTCATCCGTTTTTGCGGCGGTCCGGGCCGTTTCAATTAGGTCGGCGTTCAGCTTCACCAGCGCCGCTTTCGCCCCGTCCTCCATCAGCAGGCCGAACCCCTCCCCCAGGGGACCGGCGCAGCGGACCGCGCCCGTCATCTGGCTCTCGGCGGTCAGCACCAGCCCGTGAGCCCCCAGGGAGAGCACGTACAGGTCCGTTTCCGGCCCTTGGGTCCATAGAAGCAACCTGTCGTTCCCCATTTGCGCTGCCCCCTGGATGGGCGAGAGCAGGGCGATGGCGCTCCCAAAGCCCTCCCCCAGCCCCGGCTGGTAGACCGTGAGCAGGGCGAAGGTATCCCCGGGCCGGTCGCCGTCAAGAAGCACCCGGTCAAAGTCCAGCCGGGCCCCGTTCACCCAGGGCAGGGGCTCCTCCTCGGCAGCCGTGCAGCGGGAGAGGATATAGAGCCGCTCGCCCATCTGCCAGGCCCCCAGCAGCTCGCCGCTTTGGGTCAGGTTCAGTAGATGCCGGGGCGCCTTCCAGTCCGCCACGTCGAAGCGCAGCAGCTCCGTTTCCCCCGCCTGCTGCCGGATGGCCAACAGCTCGCTGCCCAGCCAGAAGATATCCCGGACCTCCGTCCCCTTCTCCCGCAGGGTCAAGGCAAAGAGGCTGTTCACCTTGTTGTTGGCGCACTCGATCACGTGGACCTGCTCCAATGTGGGCAGGAACACGGCAAAGGTGTCGTCCCGGCGGATGACCTTCCCGGCGGGGCAGGCGGTCTCTGTCTCCGTTTCCACGCTGTTTGCCGCCCCGGCGGCCTTAACCTTGCCCATATCGGCGCTCCCATAGCGCAGGTTATCCTCCACCTCCGCCTCATTGAGGGCGAAGTGGGTGCCCTGAGGCGCCTCCGGCGCGGCGGCGGCCAGCATGGTCATGGGCGCCTCCGCCTCCGCGTCCATAGCCTCCTCCGCCTCGGCTGCCTCAAACAAAATCTTCTCCTCCTGGGGCTCGGCGGCCATATCCGCAGCGCCCGCCGCCGTGATCTCGGTTCGCTGGGCGGAGGCGGTCTTGTTCTTCATCCCCCGGCTCCGGGAATAGAGCAGCACGGACCCCATGCCCACGCCTACGCAGAGGAGGATCCCCGCGGCTGCGGCGGCAAACCGGGCCCAGGCGGGGAAGACCGCCGCCTTGCGCTGCTCCTTCGCCTCCTCAACGGCCCACCTTTGCTCCATTTCCGCCAGCAGGTCCTTCCGGGGATGGATCCGGTCGTTGGTTTCGATATACTCTTTTTCGAATTGCCGACTCATTCCATATCCTCCTTCAGAACCTGGCGCAGGGCCTCCCGGGCCCGATGCAGGTGGGATTTCACGGTGGAGGGCTTGGTGTCCGTCATGCGGCCGATCTCCTCCACGGAATACCCCTCGTAATAGAACATGTGGACGGCGGTGCGGTACTTCTCCGGCAGGCCCATGACGGCGGCGTAGACGGTGTCGTCCGTATCATCCTCGGTGGATAAAAATTCCAGCGCCTCGGCCCCGGCCCCATGGCGGCGGTCCGCCCGGGTCAGGAGGCTGTTGCTGGAGTTGATGGCCGCGGTGATGAGCCAGGCCTTCTGGTGCTCCTCGTCCCTGAAATCGGGCTGGCGGCGCAGGCACCGGAAAAACACGTCCTGTAACACGTCCTCCGCGTCCGCCCGGTTCCGGGTGCGCACCAGGGCCAGCCGATAGATCATGTCGGCATAGGCTTCATAGAGAGCGCCCAGCTCCAGCGGCACCGGTGTGCCCGCTGTGGATCTCGTCCATTTCTCCACCCCTTGCTCCCTTCTTCATCTACAAAACCCCGCAACGGGTCCCAAGGTTGCGGGGAGATGATACTGTTTTATTGTTAATGCCCGCAGGGCAAATCATGCGTCGAGGACGCGAATCATGCCGTCGGCAAATCATTGAATGATTTGATGCTGACGCATCATGATTTCTCGCCGCATTCGCGGCTCCATGATTTCTCGACGCGCTTTGCGTGTCTCCATGATTTGCCCTTCGGGCATTGAAGCTTATCCCTCTTTAATGAGCTTTTCCATGGCCTTAAGAAAGTCGATGTTCTCGGCAGCCACGGGATACTGGGCTTTGATGGTGTTGTAGCTGACGCTGCCCTTGGGCTGATACCAGGGGTAGTCCGCATAGAAGCGGGTGTAGACGCTGGTGTCGGCGAACCTGTTGCCGCAGCGGGCGAAGATCTCGTTGCGGGCAAAGCCCAGCAGCTCATACAGGGTCCTGTCCGCGCTGATGGGCAGGCTCCACACGTCCGCCTCGGTGATCCGTTCCGTCAGGCTGTCGGGGAACAGAAGCCCGTCCCCGTTGAAGGGCGAGGCCCCGGCATCCTCCGGGTAGACCATGGCCCCCTCGGTCAGAACGTGGACGGTATAGGTGTTTGGGTCGATGTCGTCGAGGCGCAGCGCCTCCGCGGCGGAGCTCTTCACCGTCAGCTGCACGTCCGCCATGGGCAAGCCGTCCTCCCGGAGATCAAAAGCGTCGGCCACCAGGTATTCCTTTCCGCCGCCGGCGGCCACTTCATACACGATCCGAAAGATATTCCCATGGGCCGCCCCGTCGGCCTTCGCCACGGCGAAGCAAGCGCCGATGATCTGGCTGCTCTGCAAGCTGCTGTCGTATTTTCGCCCCTTGGCCTCCTGGATGGCCCGACGCACCGGGGTCTGGTCCACATGATAGAGGCTCGTCAGTATCCCGCCCGGCTGCGCCCCGGTGGGGACGCTGGGGGCGGCGGTGGCCTCCGGCTCCGGCGGATGCTGCTCGTCGTAGAGGGCTTCCACCTCGTCGAGGGTGTAGGTCCAGGTGGTGTCCGTGAGCCGCACCCCGTTGTCGAGAAGCATGGCATACACGTTTTCCAAGGTGCTGCTGGTCTCCACCAAAAAGCCCTGCACCAGGGGCGTAATGTAATACCCCAGGCTCAACACCGCCGTATAGCCCGTGTGGGCCTTGCGGGTGGCCTCGTCGTCCGGCAGATCCCAGCCCGTGGCCCGCAAAAGCCGCTCATGGTCCACGGTGAGCACGTAGCCGCCCATGGAGTTCTTGCCGCAGAGGACGTATTTCTTCATGCTGAGCTTCCGGGGGTACTCAAGGCCCGCCCGGTAGACGGTCTTCATGTCCGTCTCGGTCCAGGTCCACTCGGTGTTCGTCAGCTTCAGACCGCCCCTTCGAAGGTCGGCGGCGGCGGTGACGCGATCACTCCCGGTCTGGATGAGCCAGCCGCCCTCCTCCTGGGGGGTCACCAAAAAGGTGAGGGAATAGATGGTCTCCACATCCGGGTAACGGCCAAGGTCCAAGGTGGTGTTCTTGGGGTTGGGCAGGTGCATATCCTTCACGATGGCGTCCGCGTCCACGGACACGGTGTACACCTCGTCCTCCATCTCCACCTTGGCGTACTTGGGCATATCTATGGCCCGAAGGTTCATGCCCCGGCTGTAGTAGCCGTAGCACACCACCACGCCCGCCGCCAGCACCACCAGGCACAGCAGCACCGTTAGGATCATGAACAGGGTCTGTTTACCTTTGGCACTCATATAAACCTACCGTTTCTTCCCGCAGTGGGGGCAGACCTCCGCGCTGCGGGGCATTTCCCCGCCGCAGAAGATGCAGCGCACGGTCTCCTCCTTCTCCGGGTCGGAGGCCTCCGCCGGGGCGTCCTCTTCCGACGCAGCCTCGGGGGCGGCGCCTTCCACCTCAGCCGCAGGGGCCAGGGGCTGGGGCGCTTCCGCCTCCGTGGCCCCAAGGGTATCCAAATTCTCCCGCTCCGGCTCCTCCTCCGCGGGGACGGGGGGCTTGGGCGCTTTCTTCTTCACGGGCACCTCCCGGCGCTCGAGAGCCACGTCGTCCGGCCGCTCGGCCATCCGCTCCCGCCGCCTGGGGGCTTCCTCCGTCCGCCGACGGGTGGGCTTGGGCTCCTCCTCCCGCCGCCGCAGGGGCCGCTCGGAACGGGAATAGCTCTCCTCCTCCCGGCGGGACCGGCTCTGCTCCACGGACCGGCTCACCCGGCGATAGGGCTCCTCCCCCCGGGGGGCCGGGGGCCGGGTCTGATACCGGGGCCGGTAGCTCTCCTCCTCCTCGTCCTCCTCGTCGTCCCCGTCCGTGCTGACGATGGCCACGGTGAGGATGATGGCGATGAGCAAAAAGGCACAGCCCATGACCAGGGCCGCCACGAAGGTCTGGTCGAAGCCCTGGTAGATGGTGCGCTGGATGAAGGCCGCGTTCCGGCGTACGCTGAACCAGGCCACCAGGGCAAAGCCCAGCAAAACGGTGGCCAGCGTGGCGATGATGGTGCGGATCGTTTTCATATTACTTACCCATACCTTTCCAAATCTTACACAGTTTATGCGTCCAGCAGGGCCTCCAGGTCCCGCAGCAAATCCAGATTCCGGCGCTCCGTGGGGGTCATGGACCGCTCCGGAGCGTCATCCGTGGGGCTGTACCAGCCGCAGGCGCTGTAGTGCATCAGATACGCCGCCTGATCCGGCTGGGGGAAAGTGTAGCCCCGGCGGGCGTAGATCTCCATGCGCACCCAACGAAGGAGCTCCGCCATGGTGTATTCCCCGTTGCCCACCAGCCGCCAGAGATCGTCCTCCTCCATCTCGTCCGCGCTGGGGGACCAGAGGCTCCCATCGGGCAGGGGATGGCTCATGGGCAGGCCCACGAAGCGGACGAAGCCGTTGTAGTCGAAGGTGGGTCGGCCGGCGGTGATCACGCTTCCGCCCGTGAGCTCGAACATGGTGCAGCCGGCGAACTCGCCCGAAAGGTCCAGCGCCTCCGCCGGGGTATCGTACATAGCCGCCTCCGACCGGGCGAAGCTCACCCCGGTATCGGCGCGATACCCAAGGTCCAGCACGTCCACCGTGAAATAGCAGGTTCCCACGGACCGGCCCTCCCGGGCCCCGGTCTCCCGCAGCTCATAGGCCGCCCGGTAGCAGTTCTTATGCTCGCTGCCCGCCGGGAAGATGATGAACCAGGTCCCGATCCGCCGGGTGGAAGAGCTGCTGCCGAAGATCTCCTTGGCGAGCCTGTCCCGCTCGAAGCGGACCTGCTCCAGGACCCGGCGCAGGTTCAGGCCCTGCCCCTGCTCGTCCAGCAGCGAGGCAAGATACCCCTCCGTCTGCACGGTGCTGGGGTGCTCCACCTCCTGGGGAAGATCGGGCGTCTGCTCCTCCACCACGGTCCGGGGCAGCACCTTCGCCGCGGCGGTCCAGGTCCGCTCCTTCAGGCTGATGCCCTGCCACCGCAACGCCCCCTCCTTCACCTGGGCGGTGACGGACATGACGTCCGGCGCCTCGGTGAAGTGAAGCTCCAGCTCCATGGCAAGCAGCGCCCTCACCGCCCCGTTCTTCAGGGCTTTTTCGTCGGTCCGGGGGTTTGGGAGCTCCAACTCCGTCAACAGGCCGTCCATATCCAGCACCGCCGTGACGGTCTCCCCCGTCCGGGTCAGGGTGGTGTAGGCGGCCACGTCCGCCGTCCGCCGGTTCACCCGGCCCAGAAACAGCGCCCAGAAGAGGGCCAGCAGGATGACGCCCACGGACAGCACCAGCACCACAGCCAGTCGTCCCGGATGCTTCACGGTATACATTACGCGCTTTTCCTGCTCCACGGACCTCTCACCCCTTTTTCGGATGCTTTGGCATCATTATACGCGAACGGACGGGCAAATTCAAGGAAGCTCCTTCCTCCCCGCCCCGATTCAGGCAAAGTTTAAAGGTTCGTTAACAAATGGGGGGCTTCTCCCGTCCGTCGGCAGGCGATTCGGGAATGCACGGGGCACTCCCAGGATCAGCCCCTACAGCTCGTCGTCCAGCGTCAGCTCAATGTCCTTCAGATTGACGACGGCCGTTTGAGAGTCGTTGTAATTGAAGAAGGTTTGGCTCCTGGGCTTGCCGAACCTTGCGGTCGCCCTCATACCGACGCCCGGTCCCGGCCCGGTGGGCTGTTGCCTATCCCGCTTCTCCCAGGCCCGGATGAGGGCCCGCCAATCCCGGACGGGGTGCTGCCCCACCTGCCAGCCGGCGGCGGCGTAATAGTCGTAGAAGTAGTTCGGGTCGATGCCGTTGTTCCGTTCCCGACAGTAGCTCTCTATTTCCCCCCGCTCCGGTATGTGTGTGCCCGCCCACATGGGTGCGTTCTCTTTAGAGACACACACATACTCTTGAGAGAGATCCTTTAGATCTTCCTCTTTTTCATTCTCGTGATCATTCTCTTTCTCATACTCTTTTTCCTTCTCTTTATCTGAAACCAGAGAAGCATCCTCTGAAATCAGAGCGTCCCCTCTGGAATCAGAGGGCGTCTTCCGGCGGCTGCTGCGGGCCCTGCCGGCGCTTTTCACCTTCTGCCGGTAGACCTCCGCCTCCCGGTCGATGATCCGGCGGGCCATGGCCCACACGAACCGCTCATTGCCCTCCAGCGTCGGCTGGCTGCCATCCTCGGCGTAGGCGAGCATGGCCTCGAACAGCCGCCCCTTCTCCCCGTCGTCCAGGGGCTCCATGAGCTCCCGAAAATCCGTGAATACCTTTAAATATGTCATAGCTCCCTCCCGTGCCTTCATTGTACCCCAGGGAGGGAGCCTCGGTTTACGATAATTCGTTCATATTCAGGCGTAAAAAAAACGCTGTCAAACCATATGCAAAAAGGACCCACCCTTCGGCAGGTCCTTATGCGTTGTTGAATCGGTCCCGTCAGACCAGCTCCAGCACCACCATGGGGGCGGCGTCGCCGCGGCGGACACCCAGCTTGTACATGCAGGTGTAACCACCCTTCTTGCCCTCCTGGATGCGGCCGTCGTACTTGGGGGCCAGCTCACGGAAAAGCTTCTCCACCACGGGATGGTTGTTGCTCTTGGTGCGGTCCCGGTACTCCTTCTTGGTCTCCTTGTCCTTCTTGGGCTCGGGAATGTCGTACAGATAGCTCATGATCTGACGGCGAGCATGGAGCTTGGAAGGCTGATCCTGGGGCTTCTCCTCCTTAGAGACCTGACCCTTCTCGTTGTAGACCTCTTTCTCCACCATGTCCGTGTTCTTGTATTCCTTCACCGCCAAGGTGATGATCTTCTCGGCGATGCTGCGGACTTCCTTGGCTCTGGTCTCGGTGGTGACGATCTTGCCGTTCCAGATGAGAGCGGTGGTCAGGTTCCGGAGCATTGCAACACGCTGGTCAGTGGGCTTTCCCAGTTTCCTGTTTGCCATTGCTGCTTCCTCCTAATTAATCTTCGTTGCTGCGCAGGGACAAGCCCAACTGCGCCAGTTTTTGCTGCACTTCTTCGAGAGACTTCCGGCCCAGGTTCCGGACCTTCATCATCTCGTCTTCATCCCGCTGCACCAGCTCCTCCACGGTGTTGATGCCGGCCCGCTTCAGACAGTTGTAGGAGCGGACGGAAAGGTCCAGATCCTCGATGTTCATCTCCAGGATCTTCTCCTTCTTGCTCTCCTCCTTCTCCACCATGATCTCCACGCCCTGGATCCTGTCGGTCAGGTTGATGAAGAGCATCAAATGCTCGGTGAGGATCTTGGCAGCGTAGCTGGCCGCCTCGTCGGGCTTGATGCTGCCGTTGGTCCAGATCTCGAGGGTGAGCTTGTCATAGTCGGTGATCTGGCCCACACGGGTATCATCCACGGTGAAGTTCACCTTAGTGATGGGGGTGTAGATGGAGTCCACGGCGATCTCGCCGATGGGCATGTCGGGCCGCTTGTTGCGGTCGGCCACCACATAGCCCCGGCCATGGTCCAGCATGATCTCCATATGGAGCTTGCCGTTCTCGTCCAGTGTAGCCAGATGCAACTCGGGATTGACGATCTCAACATCCGAATCGGGCAGGATGTCACCGGCGGTGACTTCGCACTCGCCCGCCGCGTCGATAATGACCTTCTTGGGGCTCTGGCTATGGAGCTTGCAGATGAGCCCCTTCAGGTTCAAGATGATCTCGGTCACATCCTCCTTGACGCCCTCGATGGTGGAAAACTCATGGAGCACACCGTCGATGCGGATGGAGGTGGCGGCCACGCCGGGGAGGCTGGAGAGCAGCACCCGACGCATGGAGTTCCCCAGCGTCATGCCGAAGCCGCGCTCCAGGGGTTCCACCACGAACCTGCCGTAGTTCTCAGACATCTCAACGCATTCGAGTTTGGGCTTTTCAAAATCCAACATAGTATACCCTCCTTCGGTAATGTCGTTTTGGTGAGTCAAAGCTTACCTGGAGTAGAACTCGACGATGAGGTGCTCCTCGATGGTGAGATCAATATCCTCTCTCTTGGGCAGAGCCACGACTTTACCGGACAGGTTCTCGGCGTCCAGCTCCAGCCACTCAGGCACGGTGCGCTTGGCGCCCTGCTCCCGCAGGGTGGCGAACAGGGGGACCTGACGGCTCTTCTCCCTGACGGAGATCACATCGCCCACCTTCAGCTCGTAGGAGGCGATGTCCACCTTCTTGCCATTGACCAGGATGTGGCCGTGGGTCACCATCTGGCGGGCCATAGGGCGGGATTCGCCGAAGTTCAGGCGGTAGCACACGTTGTCGAGACGGCGCTCCAACAGCTGGAGCATGTTCTCGCCGGTGACGCCCTTCATGTTGGAGGCGGTCAGATAGTACTGATGGAACTGACCCTCCATGATGCCGTAGGCCCGACGGACCTTCTGCTTCTCACGAAGCTGAATGCCGTACTCGGACTGCTTGCGGCGGCCCTGGCCGTGCATGCCCGGGGGGGTGTGGCGCAGGGTTATGGCGCACTTCTCGCTGTAGCAGCGATCACCTTTCAGAAACAGCTTGGCGCCTTCGCGGCGGCACTGTCTGCAAACGGAATCCGTATATCTTGCCATTGTTTTGCCTCCTTACACTCTTCTGCGCTTGGGCGGGCGGCAGCCGTTGTGGGGGATGGGGGTCACGTCTTTGATCATGTTGACCTCCAAACCGGCCGTCTGCAGGGCGCGGATGGCGGACTCACGGCCGGAGCCGGGGCCCTTCACGTACACTTCCACGGTCTTAAGGCCATGCTCCATGGCGGCCCGGGCGGCGGCTTCGGAAGCCATCTGGGCGGCAAAGGGCGTGGACTTGCGGGAACCGCGGTAGTTCAAAGAACCGGCGCTGGACCAGGCGATGGCGTTGCCCTGCATATCGGTGATGGTCACCAGCGTGTTGTTGAAGGAGGAACGGATGTGGGCCTGGCCGCGGTCGATGTTCTTCTTTTCACGACGCTTGCGGCTGACAGCCTTCTTGACTTTCGTTACTTTAGCCATTGCTTCTCCCCTCCTTATTTCTTCTTACCGCCCTGGGTGCGTTTCGGGCCCTTGCGGGTGCGGGCGTTCTGCTTGGTGCTCTGGCCGCGAACGGGCAGGCCCTTGCGATGACGGACGCCGCGATAGCAGCCGATCTCCACCAGGCGCTTGATGTTCATAGAGGTTTCCCGGCGAAGATCGCCTTCCACCTTCACATTGTGGTCGATGTACTCTCTCAGTTTGTTGACATCGTTCTCCGAAAGATCCCGAACCCGGATGTCAGGGTCCACGCCCGTGGCAGCCAGGATCTCGTTGGACAGGGCACGACCGATACCGAAGATATAGGTCAAGCCGATCTCGATCCGCTTGTCTCTCGGAAGGTCTACGCCAGCAATACGTGCCATATGGTTTCTTACCTCCGTAAAAATTTGAAAAATGGGATGTATCTATATCCGCTCGCAGGAAGCGACCCTTCCGATGGGAAAGTCGCCAGCCGCCCCACGAGTATTTTCTAAAGCCGTGCGCTTAGCCCTGACGCTGCTTGTGCTTGGGGTTCTCGCAGATGACCATGACGCGACCCTTGCGCTTGATGATCTTGCACTTCTCGCAAATCGGTTTCACAGACGGTCTGACTTTCATTGTTTTATCTCCTTAAACTTTAGTTCTGGTGGTCTAGTTTTTGGCGCGCCAGGTGATGCGCCCCCGGCTCAGGTCATACATGGACATCTCCACGGTCACCTTGTCTCCCGGCAGGATCCGGATGTAGTTCATGCGAAGCTTTCCGGAGATGGTGGCCAGGATCTTCCGCCCATTCTGCAGCGTCACTTCAAACATGGCATTGGGGTATGCTTCCGTGACGACGCCTTCCAGTTCAAAAACATCTGCTTTGGACAAGCTGTACCTCCTTTTCTGATCCCTTAGGTTTCATCGGCTGCTGTGAGGGCGGCGATGTGCTTGCGGATGTCCGCATCGCACAGGCGCTGTCCCTCCGGGAATTCCATCCGGCAAACGCCCTTCTTAGGATAGAGCTTCACGTGCATCCGCTTCTTCTTCTTGGGGTGATCCAGTCGCCTTAGATCCCCGTCTACCAGATACACGAACCCTTCCTCGGCGCTGAGCACCACGAAGGGGCGTCCCTTGTCCCGACCTGCCCGGGAAACGACCAGATCGCCAACGGTTACTTCGACGCTCATAGATCGCCCTCAAAGCAGGTGGTCATCACCGGGTCGCCCTCGGTGATGAGGATGGTGTTCTCAAAGTGAGCGGAAGGAAGTCCGTCCACCGTCTCCACCGTCCAGCCGTCGGAGAGGACCTTCACCTGATAGGTGCCCAAATTGATCATGGGCTCCACGGCGATGGCCATGCCGGCGTGGAGGCGCTGCCGCGCCCGAGGGGAGTAGTAGTTGGGGACCTCCGGGTCCTCGTGCATCTCCCGGCCGATGCCGTGGCCCACATAGTCGCGGACCACGCCGTAGCCGTATCGTTCGGCATGTTGCTGCACGGCCTTGGAGATGTCGGAGATCCGATAGCCCACCCGGCAGAATTTGAGCCCTTCAAAGAAGCACTCCCGGGTCACCTGCACCAGCTGAGCGAGCTCCGGCTTCACCTCTCCGCAGAGGAAGGTCCGGGCGGCGTCCCCATGGAACCCGTCCAGGATGGCGCCGAAGTCGCAGCTGACAATGTCGCCGTCCTTCAGGATGCGCTTGCCGGGGATGCCGTGGATCACCTGGTTGTTCACCGAGATGCACACGCTGGCGGGATAGCCCGCATACCCCAGAAAGGAGGGCACTGCGCCGCAGCTCAGGACGTATTCATGAGCCAGCTTGTCAAGGTATCCCGTGGTGACGCCGGGGCGAATGTGCTCGCCCAGGAGCTGTAAGGTCTCCCCCACCACCTTGCCGGCGGCCTGCATTTTCACAAGCTCGCTGGCCGACTTGATGGTGATCATGCGTTCAGCTCCCTGGCGATGGCGTCAGCCACCGCGTCCACAGGGGCGTTGCCGTTCACCTTCAGCAGCTTGCCCTTCTCGGCGTAGTAGTCGATGAGGGGCGCGGTCTTCCGGTGGTACTCGTTGAGACGCACTGCCACCGTCTCCGCCCGGTCGTCATCCCGCTGATAGAGGGTACCGCCGCAGGAGCAGGTATTGCTCTCGTAGGTGGACACATGGTAGGTGGCGCCGCACAGAGGGCACATGCGCCGTCCGCTGATGCGGGCGATGAGCCGCTCGTCGGGGACCTCCAGGTCGATGACACGGTCGATGTCGGTGATCTTCCCGAGGGCCTCCGCCTGAGCGATGGTCCGGGGGAAGCCGTCAAAGAGGAAGCCGTTTTGGCAATCGGGAGCCGCGATCCGGTTCTGCACCATGCCGATGATGACTTCATCGGGGACCAGCTGTCCCTTGTCCATAAAGGCTTTGGCCTCGCGGCCCAGGGGAGTGCCCTCGCGGACCTCGCTGCGCAGCATGTCTCCGGTGGAGATATGCGCGATGGCGTACCGTGCGGCGATCCCCTTGGCCTGGGTGCCTTTGCCCGCCCCCGGCGGGCCAAGCAGAATCATCTTCATAGGCTTAGTTGAGGAAGCCTTTGTAATGCCGCATGAGCATCTGGGCCTCCAGCTGCTCGGTGGTCTCCAAGGCCACGCTCACCATGATCAACACGCTGGTCGCGCCGAACATGCTGGTGATGTGCAGGGAGTTCAACACGATGGTGGGGATGATGGCGATGACAGCCAGGAACAGAGAGCCGAACAGGGTCAGACGATTGCTGATCTTGCCCAGGTATTCGCCCGTGGGACGGCCCGCCCGGATGCCGGGGATGAAGCCGCCGTTCTGCTGCAGGTTCTTGCTCATCTCCACCGGGTTGAAGGTGATGGAGGTGTAGAAGTAACCGAAGGCGATGATCAGCACGAAGTAGATCAGGTAGTAGGGGATCGGCACCGCCGCACTGGAGCTCATGTACTTCTCCCACCAGTTCGCCACCGCGGAACCGGGGAAGAACTGGAGGATCATGGTGGGCACCTGCATGAGGGTCATGGCGAAGATAAGCGGCAACACGCCGTTAGCATTGGCCTTCATGGGCAGATAGGTGTTCTGACCGCCATAGAGCTTGCGGCCCACGACCCGCTTGGCGTACATGATGGGGATCTTCCGCTCGGCCTTCTCAATGAGCACCACGAAGGTGATCAGCGCCACGATGACGATGAGGGCCACGAAGAACTGCCAGATCTGGACGCCGGTGAACAGGAGCTTGAACCGCTCGATGATCCAATCGGGGACCCGGCTCACGATGGAGGCGAAGATCAGCATAGAGACACCGTTGCCGATGCCCTTCTCCGTGATCCGCTCACCCAGCCACATGAGGAACGCCGTGCCCGCCGCGGAGCAGACGCAGATGGTCACATAGGACCACCAGAGGGGCTCGCCGGTGACGATGGAGCGACCATAGGTCACGATGATGCCGAAGCTCTGCACGAGAGCCAGGCCCACGCCCACATACCGGGTGATCTGCTCGATCTTCTGGCGGCCGTCCTCCTCCTTGCTCATCTTCTCGAGAGCGGGGATGGCGATGGCCAAAAGCTGCATCACGATGGAACCGGTGATGTAGGGCGAGACGCCCATGGCAAAGATGGTGAACTGGGACAGAGCGGAGCCGGAGAGCAGGCTCATGAAATCAAACAGAGCCAGCCCTTCGATCTGCTGTGCCCAGGCCGCCGTGTCGATGCCCGGGATGGGGATGGCGCAGCCAAGACGGTAGACCACGATGAGAAGAAGGGTGTAGAGGATCTTCTTCCGCAGGTCCTTGATCTTGAATGCGTTGATGAACGTGGTAAACATCAGAGCACCTCAACACTTCCGCCGGCGGCCTTGATCGCTTCCTCGGCGGTCTTGGTGAACTTGGCCGCCTTGACGGTGAGCTTGCGAGCCAGCTCGCCGCGACCCAGGACCTTCAGGCCGTCCTTCTCGATCTTGCTGATGATGCCCATCTTCTTGAGCAGCTCAGCGGTCACTTCCGTGCCATCCTGAAGATTGTTCAGGTCGGAGATGTTGATGACGGTGTACTCCTTGGCGTAGATGTTGGTGAAACCGCGCTTGGGGAGACGGCGGGCCAGAGGCATCTGACCGCCTTCAAACCCGTTCTTCTTGGCGCCGCTGCGGGCCTTCTGGCCCTTGTGGCCCTTGGCAGAGGTCTTGCCAAGGCCGCTGCCGGTGCCGCGGCCCACCCGCTTGGGGGACTTGGTCGCGCCGACGGCCGGCTGTAATTCGTTAAGCTTCATGGTATGACCCTCCTTATGCTTCTTCCACCTTGACCAGGTGCTTCACCTTGAAGATCTGGCCGCGGATGCAGGCGTTGTCGGGCTTTTCCACGGTCTGGTAGACCTTATGGAGACCCAGGGCCTTCACGGTGTCCTGCTGATCCTTCAGAGAGGAGATGGGGCTCTTGATGAGCGTTATCTTCAAGTTTGCCATGTTCTTGCCTCCTTAGTCCAGGATCTCTTCCACGGACTTGCCGCGAAGAGCAGCGATCTGCTCGGCGGTGCGAAGCTGGGAAAGACCGTTCAAGGTGGCCTTCACGCAGTTGCTGGGGTTGTTGGAGCCGTAGGACTTGGTACGGATATCCTTGATGCCCACCATCTCCAGGACCGCACGGACGGGGCCGCCCGCGATAACGCCGGTACCTTCTTCAGCGGGGAGCATGCGCACATGGCCCTTGCCGAACTTGCCTTCCACCTGATGGGGGATGCTGGTGCCCACGATGGGGACCTCGATCATGTGGCGCTTGGCATCCTCGACGCCCTTGCGGACGGCTTCGGGGATCTCCACGGCCTTGCCGAGGCCCACGCCCACCTTACCGTTCTCGTTGCCGACCACCATGAGGGCAGTGAACCGATAGTTCTTGCCGCCCTTGACGACCTTCGCAACGCGGTTGATGAACACGAGGCGCTCTTTGAATTCGGGAACTTCCTTCTCGAAATCTCTTCTTCTATCGTTACGCATGTTGTTTCCTCCTTAAAAATCCAGGCCGGCGTCTCTGGCGCCCTGAGCCAGGGCAGCCACCCGACCGGTGTAGAGGTAACCGCCGCGATCGAACACGACCTTCTTCACGCCCTTCTCCAGGGCCCGCTCGCCCACCAGCTTGCCGACCAGCTTGGCCGCTTCGGTCTTGTTCTTGCCGGCGAGCTGCTCCTTGAGCTGTCCGTCCAGAGTGGAAGCAGCAGCCAAGGTGTTGCCGGTGGTGTCGTCGATGACCTGTGCATAGATGTGCACGGTGCTGCGGTACACATTCAGGCGGGGACGCTCAGGCGTGCCGTTGATGTGAAGACGCATACGATGGTGACGAGCTTTACGCACCGCATTCTTATCAATCTTAGAATACATCTTTCAGCTCTCCTTCCTCTCTTATTTCTTACCCGCTTTGCCTTCCTTGCGGAGGACCACTTCGCCTTCATAGCGAATGCCCTTGCCCTTGTAGGGCTCGGGAGGCCGGACCTCGCGAACGTTGGCAGCGACCTGGCCCACGGCCTGCTTGTCGATGCCCTTCACAGAGATCTTGTTGGGGGCGGGCACCTCGAAGGCGATGCCTTCCGGGGGCTTGAACTCAACGGGATGGGAGAAGCCCATGTTGAGGACCAGGTTCTTGCCCTGAAGCTGGGCACGATAGCCGGTGCCCACGATCTCCAGCTTCTTCTCGAAGCCACTGGTCACGCCCACCACCATGTTGTGGATGAGGCTCCGGGTCAAACCATGCAGGGCCCGATGGGCCTTATCATCGCTGGGACGCTTGACGGTGAGCACACCGTTGTCCTGCTCGATCTGCATATCAGGGTGCATCTGCTGTGACAACGTGCCCTTGGGGCCCTTGACGGTCACAACATTGCTGTCGTCGACCGTGATTGTCACTCCGGCGTCGATCTTCACCGGAAGTTTTCCGATACGTGACATTTCTTTTCCTCCTGATGTATCTTACCAGACGAAGGCCAGCACTTCGCCGCCGACGCCGAGCTTACGGGCTTCCCGATCGGTCATAACGCCGCGGGAGGTGGACAAAATCGCGATGCCCAGGCCGCCCAGGACCTTGGGGATCTCATCCTTGCGGGCGTAGACGCGCAGACCCGGACGGGAGATGCGCTTGATGCCCACGATGACGCGCTGCTTGTTGGGACCGTACTTGAGCTGGATGCGGATGGTCTTGGCAAGGCCGTCCTCGATGATCTCATAGGACTTGATGTAGCCTTCTTCCACCAGGATCTCGGCGATGGCCTTCTTGATGGTGGAGCAGGGCACGTCCACGGACTCATGCTTGGCAACGAGAGCGTTGCGGATGCGAGTCAGCATATCTGCGATAGTATCAGTCATCTTGGTTTCCTCCTTTACCAGCTGGCCTTGCGGACGCCGGGGATGTTGCCCGCGTAGGCTTCGTTCCGGAAGCAGATACGGCAGATGCCATACTTGCGCAGCACGGAATGGGGCCGGCCGCAGATGCGGCAGCGGGTGTAAGCGCGGGTGCTGAATTTGGGAGCAGCCTGCTGCTTCAGTTTCTTGCTCAATTTAGCCATGATCGCTCCTCCTTATTACTCCTGAACGAAAGGCATGCCGAGGAGAGCGAGCAGCTCTTTGGCTTCCTCATCGGTCTTGGCGCTGGTGACGAACACGATGTTCATGCCGCGCACCTTGTCAACGTCGTCGTAGTTGATCTCGGGGAAGATCAGCTGCTCCTTGACGCCCATGGCGTAGTTGCCGCGGCCGTCGAAGGACTTGTCGGACACGCCGTGGAAGTCGCGGACGCGGGGCAGCACGATGTTCATGAGCTTATCGGCGAAGTAGTACATCTTGTCGCCGCGGAGGGTCACCTTGGCGCCGATGGTCATGCCTTCACGAACTTTGAAGTTTGCGACGGACTTCTTGGCCTTGGTCACCACGGCGGCTTGGCCGGCGATGGCGGAGAGCTGAGCGACGGCGGTCTCGATGCCCTTGGGGTTATCCTTCTCGGAGCCGAGGCCCATGTTGATGATGATCTTGTCCAGCTTGGGGATCATCATGACGTTCTCATAGTGGAACTTCTCCTTGAGGCCGGGGACCACACTCTCCCGGTACTTGGCCTTCAGGCGGGGTTCGCCGGAAAAGGGCTTGGCTGCGGCCTGGGCCTTCTTGGCCTTGGCAGGGGCCTGATTGACTTCTTTCTTAGCCATTTTGCGTTCCTCCTTCCGCCTTAGTCGATCTGCTTGCCGCACTGCTTGCACACGCGGACAGAGACCTTCTTGCCGTTCTTCTCCACGATGGCGTGGCCAACGCGGGTGGGCATCTTGCAGCTGGGGCAAACCAGCTGCACATTGGACACATGGATGGTGCCGGCCTGCTCGATGCGGCCGCCGGCCTCACCCTGCCGACGAGGCTTCACATGGCGGGTGACCATGTTGCAGCCCTCGACGATGACCCGCTCCTTGGCGGGGAACGCGGTCATGATCTTGCCTTCCTTGCCAGCGTCCTTACCGGAGATGATACGGACCCGATCGCCCTTCTTGACGTTCAACGTGTTCATATCTCTACCTCCTTACAGAACTTCGGGCGCGAGAGAAACGATCTTCATGTAATCCTTCTCACGCAGTTCCCGGGCCACGGGCCCGAAGATACGGGTGCCGCGGGGTTGCTTGTCGTCGTTGATGATGACGGCGGCGTTATCGTCGAAACGGATGTGGCTGCCGTCGGGACGGGTGGTTTCGGCGACGGTCCGCACGACCACGGCCTTGACCACGTCCTTCTTCTTTACGGTGCCGCCGGGGGTGGCGGTCTTGACGGAGGCGACGATCACATCGCCGATGCCCGCAAACTTGCGGGAGGAGCCGCCCAGGACCCGGATGCACATGATCTCTTTGGCGCCGGAGTTATCGGCCACCTTCAATCTGGTTTGAGGCTGAATCATATTTACCTCCCCTTACTTGGCCTTCTCGATGATCTCCACCACGCGCCAGCGCTTATCCTTGGAGATCGGACGAGTTTCCATGATGCGCACGGTGTCGCCGATGCCGCACTGGTTCTCCTCGTCGTGGGCCTTGAACTTACGGGTCCGGTTGACCATCTTGCCGTACAGGGGATGGCGGACCTTGGTGGAGATGGCGACGACCACCGTCTTATCCATCTTATCGCTGACAACGACGCCGGTGCGGGTCTTGCGATAACCTCTGATTACCTGTTCCATTTCTTACTTCCTCCTCACTCGGCACTGCCAGCCAGCTCACGCTGCCGGAGAATGGTCTTGATCCGTGCGATGTCCTTCTTGCAGGCGCCGATGCGGCTGGGGTTGCTGATCTGACCGGTCACGGTCTGGAAGCGGAGGTTGAAGAGCTCAGCCTTCAGGTCCTTCTCCTGCTTTTCCAGGTCAGCAACAGACATTTTTCTCAGTTCTTCAGCCTTCATGCTTCTGCTCCTTCCTGAGCCGCTTCTTTCTTCACGATCTTGCAGCGGATGGGCAGCTTGTGCCCGGCAAGACGGAGGGCTTCCTTGGCGATGCTTTCCTCAACGCCTGCGATCTCGAACATGACGCGGCCGGGCTTGACCACGGCCACCCAGTATTCGGGGGAACCTTTGCCGGAACCCATGCGGGTCTCAGCGGGCTTTTCGGTAACGGGCTTATCCGGGAAGATCTTGATCCAGACCTGACCGCCACGCTTGGTGAAACGGGTCATGGCCACACGAGCGGCCTCGATCTGGGTGCTGGTGATCCAGGAGGGTTCCAGAGCTACCAGGCCATATTCGCCGTAGCTAATGGTGTTGCCACGATGGGCGCTGCCCTTCATCCTGCCGCGGAACACCCTGCGGTGCTTCACTCTCTTCGGCATCAACATGGTTATCTGCCTCCTTCCTTGCGCTTGGCCTTGCCAAGCACTTCGCCCTTGTAGATCCAAACCTTGCAGCCGATCCGGCCGTAGGTGGTGTGGGCTTCCGCGAACCCGTAGTGGATGTCCGCGCGCATGGTCTGCAGGGGGATGGAACCGTCATGGTATCCCTCGCTCCGGGCGATCTCGGCGCCGCCGAGACGGCCGGCGCAGCTGAGCTTGATGCCCTTCACGCCGGGGCGCTGCATGGCCCGCTGCATGGCCTGCTTCATGGCCCGCCGGAAGCTGATGCGCTTTTCGAGCTGAGCCGCGATGTTCTCCGCCACCAGCTGGGCGTCGGCATCGGGGTCCCGGATCTCCATGATGTTCACGTTGACGGGCTTGCCGATCTCGTTGGCGATGTCGGCCTTGATGGCGTCGATCCCGGCGCCGCCCTTGCCGATGAGCATGCCCGGACGGGCGGTGAAGATGCTCACGGAGATCTTGCCGGCGGCCCGGTCGATCCCGATGCGGGAGATGTTGGCCGCGTAGTACTTCTTCTTCACAAACTCACGGATCTTGTGATCCTCCACGAGGAAATCCGCAAAGTCCTTTTTCGGAGCGTACCAACGGGTGTTCCAGTCACGAATGACGCCGATGCGGAAACCGTTGGGATTAACTTTCTGACCCATGTTCTTTCCTCCTTACTTGGCCTGCTGGTCGAGAATCACCGTGAGATGGCTGGTCCGCTTCAGAATGGAAGAGGCGGAGCCACGGGCCCGGGCCCTGAAACGCTTCAGGGTGGGACCCTGATTGGCGAAGGCTTCGGCCACAAAGAGGTCGTCACGGTTGAGCTCCAGGTTGTTCTCCGCGTTGGCGACGGCGGAGTTGAGGACCTTCAGCATGGGCGCCGCGGCCGCTTTCGGGCAGTAGGTCAGGATGGCCTGGGCCTCCTTCACGCTCTTGCCCCGGATCAAGTCCGCCACGATGGTGCACTTGCGGGTAGCGATGCGGATGTATTTCGCCGTGGCATGGGGCCGCTTGTCAGCGTGCTCATGACGATAGGCGGTCTTGGTTTTGCTTCTCGTTGCCATAACTTTCCTCCTTACTTCGCGCCAGAGGACTTCTCAGAGCCCCTGTGGCCACGGAAGGTGCGGGTGGGGGCGAACTCGCCCAGCTTATGCCCGACCATTTCCTCGGTGACGTACACCGGAACGTGCTTTTTCCCGTCGTGGACCGCAATGGTGTGGCCGACGAACTCGGGGAAGATCGTGGAAGAACGGGACCAGGTCTTAACAACGGTCTTCTTGCCGCTCTCGTTCATCGCCTGGATGCGATCATAGAGAACGTCGCTTACAAACGGTCCTTTTTTAACCGATCTGCTCATTATCCTTACTCCTTCCCGTTACTTACCGCCGTTCCTGCGGCGCACGATGTACTTGTTGCTCTTGTTCTTGGTCTTCCGAGTCTTATACCCCAGCGCGGGCTTGCCCCAGGGGGTCACAGGACCGGGCCGGCCGATGGGGCTCTTGCCCTCGCCGCCGCCGTGGGGATGGTCGTTGGGGTTCATGACGGAGCCGCGGACGGTGGGACGGATGCCCATATGACGGGTCCGGCCGGCCTTGCCGATCATGATGTTCTGGAAGTCCACGTTGCCGACCTGGCCGATGGTCGCCCGAGCCTTCAGGGGGATCAGGCGGACCTCACCGCTGGGGAGACGAACCTGGCCGAAGCCATTCTCCTTGGCGATGAGCTGGGCCGCGTTGCCGGCGGACCGAACGAGCTGAGCGCCCTTGCCGGGGACCAACTCCACACAGTGGATCATGGTGCCCACGGGGATGTTCTCGAGAGGCAGCGTGTTGCCGACCTTGATATCGGCATTGGCGCCGGAGACGATCTCGTCGCCCACCTTCAAGCCGAGAGGCGCGATGATGTAGCGCTTCTCGCCGTCCAGGTAATGGATGAGGGCGATGTTGGCGGAGCGGTTGGGGTCGTACTCGATGGAGAAGACCTTGCCGGGCACGTCGTCCTTGTTGCGCTTGAAGTCGATGATGCGGTACTTGCGCTTGGCGCCGCCGCCCTGATGCCGGACGGTGATGCGGCCGGAGAAGTTGCGGCCGGCCCGCTTGCGCATATCGGTGGTCAGAGACTTTTCGGGGGTGGTGCGGGTGATCTCCTCAAAGGCGGAGACGGTCATGCCGCGCTGGCCCGGAGTGGTCGGATTGATCTTGCGAATAGCCATTTTCTTCCTCCTTACTGGGCGATGCCGTCGAAGAGCTCGATGCCCTTGGACTCATTCGTCAGCTTCACGTAGGCCTTCTTGGTGGAAGGACGACGGCCTTCGTACCGGCCCTGCCGCTTGATCTTGCCCAGCTTGTTCACGGTGTGCACGCTCTGGACTTTCACGCCGAAGATCTCTTCCACGGCCTGGGCGATCTCGATCTTGTTCGCCGTCTTGGCCACTTCGAACGTGTAGACCCGGTGGGCGATATAATCGTAGCTCTTCTCGGTGAGGATGGGAGCCTTCACGATATCATAAGCGCTCTTCATCAGACGTACACCTCCTCGATTTTTGCAACGGAATCCTTGGTGAGGATCAGTTTCTTATACTTGAGCACCTCGTAGGTGTTCAACGTGCCGACCAGAGTGGTCTTGACGCCGGGAATGTTGGCGGCCGCCCGCTCCACGGTCTCGTCCTTGTCGGCAAGCACGATCAGGGCCTTGTCCACGTCCACAGCCTTGAGGACCTTCACCATTTCCTTGGTCTTAGGAGCTTCAATGTTCAGTGCATCGAACACGATGAGCTCGCTGTCGACGACCTTGGAGGAGAGGGCGGACTTGAGGCCGATGCGCTTCACCTTGGCGTTGACCTTCTGGGTGTAGTCGCGGGGCTTGGGCGCAAACACCACGCCGCCGTGTGTCCACTGGGGGGCGCGGGTGGAACCCTGACGGGCGCGGCCGGTGCCCTTCTGACGATAGGGCTTCTTGCCGCCGCCGGAAACTTCACTGCGGGTCTTGGCGCTCTGGGTGCCCTGACGGCAGTTGGCGAGGTGAGCCACGACCACCTGATGGAGAACGGGCTCGTTGACGGGCTGACCAAATACATTCTCGGAAAGCTCGATATCGCCAATGACCTTACCGGTAATATCGTACAATGCTACGTTAGGCATATCTTCTTTCCTCCTTATTTCACGGTGCTCTTCACGGTGACCATGGAGCCCTTGGCGCCGGGGATGGCGCCCTTGATGAGCAGCAGGTTCCGAGCGGCGTCCACGCGAGCGACTTCCAGGTTCTGGATGGTGATGGTTTCGCTGCCCATGTGGCCGGGCAGACGCTTGGTGCGGAAGACTTCGCCGGGGTAGGTGCAGGCACCCAGAGAACCGGCCACCCGGTAGGAGTGGGAGCCGTGGGTCTTGCGGCCGCGGCCCTGGTTCCAGCGCTTGATATTGCCTTCAAAGCCCTTGCCCTTGCTGACGCCGGTCACATCCACGCGCTCGCCTTCGGCGAACACGTCGCAGGTGATGACCTGGCCCACTTCGTAGGCGGCGGCGTCATCGAGCTTCAGTTCTCTGAGATACCGCATGGCCTTCACGCCGGCCTTGGCACAATGACCCTTGAGGGGCTTGTTGGCCAGCTTCTCTCTGAGCTCGCAGAAACCGACCTGCACGGCGTCGTAGCCTTCCTTGGCTACGGTCTTCTTCTGAACGACGGGGCACGGACCGGCTTCGACGACTGTGACGGGGATCATGGTACCGTCAGCCCTAAAGAGCTGCGTCATACCGATCTTCTTGCCCAAAATGGCTTTCTTCATTGGTTCATACCTCCGTTAAACTTACAGCTTGATCTCGATATCCACACCGGCGGGCAGATCCAGCTTCATGAGGGCGTCCACGGTCTTGGCGGAGGGCTGCAGGATGTCGATGAGACGCTTGTGGGTCCTGGTCTCGAACTGCTCGCGGGAATCCTTGTACTTATGGACAGCACGCAGGATGGTCACGACCTCCTTCTCGGTGGGCAGGGGGATGGGTCCGGAGACCTGAGCCCCGGTCCGACGGGCGGTTTCCACGATCTTTTCGGCGCTGGCGTCGACGAGGCCGTGCTCATAGCCCTTCAACTTGATGCGGATTCTTTGGTTTGCCATGTTATTGTTTCTTCCTCCTTCTGTGATTGGGCAGTACACGGGGCCGTGTGTTTCCTAACTCTTGGTTTATGCGCGGCCTTTCGGCCACACATTCTTCGATTTCGGATACCACCCTGCCCGCTATTTTTGCCCCCGCTTCTCGTGTTTTTGAAGCGTTGGTCCGACAGAAATTACCCGGATGGCAGCCGGCAACCTCCTGCTCGGACCCGTGTGCAGGCCATAGTTGTCCCCTGGTCCACACGCGAACAGCAGAAGTATACTCTATCCCTTCGGGAAATGCAAGTATTTTTTTGCGAAAAACCAAACTTTTTTTGAGCGATTTTTGCCCTCTTGTGATGCCCCCGTTTCCATATATACAGTATGTAGAATTCTGCCCTCTGCCTCCCCCTGCCCTTTTCTTTTTGCGCTACTTTTTCTTTTTGCAGAAAAGAAAAAGTAGCAGAAAGAGAGGGTCGCCTGCGCGACCCTCTCCTTCAGTTGCTTTTGTTACTCAATCA
>R21__coassemble_438_pt1 | contig 34520 bp, 29 predicted proteins | sample R21__metabat2_low_PE_052 | metagenome-assembled genome bin R21 | reverse complement strand
GCCGCCGAAGCCGCCGCCCATGCCGCCCATCATCTGGTTGGGGATGTAGTCGATCTGCTGGCCGTTGGCGATGATGGTGCCGCCGTTATACTGGGCGGAGCCGTCATAGTCGAAGGTGTTGTTGCCGGTGAGGTCGATGGTGCCGCCGTTGACGATGATGTCGCCGTTGCTGTCCACGCCGTCCGTGTCCCCGGCGCCCATGACCACGGTGATGTCCCCGCCGTTGATCTCCACGGTGGCCCGATAGCTGGCGGACTTTTGGGCGGCGTTGATGCCGTCGTCCTTGGCGCTCACCGAGACGGTGCCGCCGTTGAGCTGGACGTAGGTGGCTTCGATGCCCTCGGCGGCGATGATGGCGATGGTTCCGTCGTCCACCTGCACGACGGTGGTGGCGTGGATGCCGTCGTCCCCGGCGTTGATGGAGATGGCGCCGCCGCCGATGTAGACGTAGCCCTTGGAGGTATCGTCGTCATTCTCCGCGTGGAGGCCGTCGGTGCCCGCGGTTAAATTCAAGGCGCCGTCGGCGACGCGGATGGAGTCGTTGGCCTCGATAGCCTTGGATTTGGCGGAGATGGTGTAGGTGCCGCCGGTGATCTTGAGATCGTCCTTGCCCACCACGCCGTTCTTGGTGGAGGAGATGGTCAAAGCGGCGGTGCCGTTCAATGTCAGATCGCTCTTAGAGAAGATGACGCCGTCCAGCTTGGTGTCCCCGTCGGCCTGAAAGCTCCCGGTGACGGAAAGGCTGCTGTTCGCGCTGGTGGTGACGAACACCTTGTCTGCGGACTTCACGTAGATAGCGGGGGAATCGCCGTTGGTGAGGGTGAGGCCGTCCAGCACCAGCTGGACCTTATCCTCCTTACCCGCTTCCACATAGACGGTCACGTCTCGGGCGCTGCCGGTCAGCACATAGACCCCGGCGGCGGTGATGGTGATGTCCTCGCTGTCGCTGACCGTATAGGTCACGGCCTTGCTGAGGTCCGCCACCTGCTGAAGGTCCCTATCGGAGAACAGGTCCCCCTTCTGGAAGATGGCCGTCCCCGCGGCAACGGTGGTGGCGCCGGTCCTGGCGTCCACTGTGACGCCGGTCGTGATCGTCTGTGCCGCCGTCGTGTCGTTCTTATCGGTATCCGCCCTGGCGTAGACCACCGCCCAGGTCCCCAGGATCATGCAGACGGCCATAGCCATGGTTGCGATTCGTATGCTCTTCTTCACTTGAAAACACCTTCTTTCTTGGCTTCGTTTTGTTGGCTCTATCATACCCCCCGAACCTTAAAACAAAGCTAAAAGAAAAAAGATTTTTATTAAAAATCCCTACGCCATCAGACGCAGGGAAAAATGTCAGTCTGCTTTTGAGTAAATCCACCCGTAGTGCAAGCCCTCGTTGGAGCAGTTCAATAGCTCCGACACCGTCACCAGCTGGTAGCCCTGCTGCTGGAGGGCGGGGATGATGACCTTCATGGCCTCCACGGTCTTCTGATACTTGTCGTGAAAGAGGAGGATGGAGTTGTTGAGGCCCCGGCCCAGCTCGTCCTTCTCAGCTAAAATCCGGTCGATCATCATCTGGGCCGTGTAGTCGTCGTGGGAGTCGTGGCTGCTTCGGGTGTGGTTGATGATGGCCAGCTCGTATTCCTTGGCCATGGCCACGATGTCCTCCCGAGTCTCGGAGCCCTTGCTGCCGTAGGAGATGTAGGGGGGCCGCAGCAGATGGATCCGATAGCCGAAGAGGCGGTACATCTTGTCGTTCAGGTCCCCCACGGTGGTCCGCCGTTCCGCCGGGGACAGCTTTTCCAGGTCCTCGTGGTTGGTGGTGTGGTTGCCGATCTCGCAGCCCAGGCCCAGCTCCCGCTGAATGAGTTCCTTATTATAATCCACATAGGCGCCCTTCACGAAGAAGGTGGCCCGGGCGTGGTTCGCCTCCAGCACGTCCAAAATCTGCTCGGTGATGGGGGAGTAGGGGCCGTCGTCGAAGGTCAGAGCCAGCTTCTTGCCGTTGGGGTCGATCTGCATCTCGTTCAAGGCGGCATAGACCGCGGCGGCGTCGGCGTAGTTCCCATAGGCGGTCAAGTTTTTATAGAGCTGTTCCGTCCGCTCCCGGTACCAATCCGCCTGGATGGACAGGGGTGGCGTGGCCGGGACCGCGGTGGGGGCGGCCGTCGGTGGGTTGGTGGGCAGGGGCGTATCCTCAGGCAGGGCGGCGGTGGCCGTTGTAAGGGCGTTCACGGCGGCGGTGGGCTCCAAAGCCGAGGCCTGGCGGCCCTTCTGTACGGCCCGGATGATAAGGGACACGGCCCCCACGATCACCAGCAGCAAAAACAGGGCCGCGCCTCCCAGCACCATGAGCCGGCGGCGACGCAGCTTCTTTTTCCGGGCGATGGCCCGTTTCCGGGCCGCCCGCCGTTTTGCTTCCTCACGAGAGATTTCCATGGGGCCAGTATACAGGGTTTTTGTTTTTTTGACAAGGAAAACCGCGATTTGAGCCATCAAAAAGCGGATTTTTTGAAAAAAGATTCCGCGCGGGGATGCAAAACGGGATCCTTTCTGGTATAGTATAAACAGCTTATTATGTACCTTGGAGGAAAGCTTTTGAAACGCGCCATCGCCGCTTTGATCATATTGGCCACGCTCCTGCCGCTGGTCCTCACGGGCTGTGGCCCCGACAGGGGGCAGGGGAGCGTGGTCTGCCGTCAATTTATTGAATATCTGGCCAATCAGAATTTTGACGCCGCCTATGCCCTCATCGCCCCGGAGCTGCAGAAGGCGGAGCCCGAGCAGACCGCCAAGCCCACCAAGGCCCCCACGCCGGGCCCTGGGGAGACCGCTGCGCCCACGGCGGAGCCCACCGCCACGCCCCTGCCTACGGCGGAACCCACGGCGGAGCCGGCGGGGAACACCAACCACCGCATGACCTGCACGGAGTTCAAGAAGCGGTACACGGACATCTTCGAGGCCATGGAGCTCACCGCCATCACCGCCCAGATCATCTCCGAGGTGAACGGCACCCTGAACGCCAGCGTGGTCTACCGCATGGCTTACATCACCAATAAGGCGGGGACCCTTATCTTCGACTTCACCGTCAACAGCGAGTACCACGAGGGCTGGGTGGTCATGTGGGACCCCAGCCTCATCTTCCCCAACATGGAGTGGGGCGACACCATGCTCATGGGCACCAACTATCCGGACCGGGGCGAGATCTTCGACGCCGAGGGCATCCTCCTTGCGGAAAACGTGCCGGCGGTCACGGTGTACTGCATCCCCAGCAAGATCCAATTGAAGGACGACGGCAAGGCTGTCACGGACGTGAAGACCCTCTTTAAGGCCGAGGACAAGCAGCTGACCCCGGACCAGCTCCTGGAGAAGGAGCTGTACGTGCCCTTTGAGCAGGCGGTGGCCGCCGTGCCTGAGTTGGAGATGACGGAGGCGGACGTGCGCAACGCCCTGGCCAGGACCTTCCGCGACTTTGCCAAGCTGGCGGTCCTCTATCCGGACGAGATGACCCCGGAGCTGGAGGCAAGGCTCCTCACCATCCCCGGCGTGGGCGTGGACAGCAACAACTACGGCACATTGCGCCAATATCCTTACGGCACCAGCCTCGCGCACCTCTTGGGCTACGCCGGCATCATTCAGAAGGAGTATATCAACCAGTTCGATCCCAAGACCGGTCAGCCCAACAAGGAATGGCTGTACGTTTTGGACGAGGACGGGAACAAGGTCAACGACCCCAACTACGACGGCGACAGCTGGCTGGGCTACGCGGGCCTGGAGAAGCAGTATGAGGAACGGCTTCGCGGCGTCAAGGGGAGCTTTGCCTACATCCAGGGCGCCGGCGGCAAGGTGAAGCAGATCCTGTATAACGTGCCGGCCACGGACGGGGAGGATCTGCACCTGACGGTAAAGATCGATTTGCAGAAGCGGGTGGAGGAGGCCATCCAAACCATCGTCTACGACGATTCCATCTCCGGCACGGTCATCGTCATGAACCCCACCACCGGCGGCGTGGAGGCCATGGTCTCCTTCCCGGGCTACAACCTCAACGACTTCTCCCGGGGCGATTTGGACGACGAAGCCTGGGCGGCCATGGAGAAGGACCCCAAGACCCCCCTTCTGAACCGTGCCATCCAGGGCCTCTATCCCCCCGGGTCCACCTTCAAGCCCCTGGTGGCCATCACGGGCCTTGAATCGGGGAACATAACGCTGGACTGGGCGTTCCCCGAGGATACGGAGCACCTTCTGCCTACGTATACCTGGTGGGACCCCACCAGAGGCACCCTGATCCCGGAGTCCGGCGTGACCAAGGTCACCCGCACCTACAGCACCAATCGGCGGGGTCCCATGAACATGAAGAACTGCATGATCCAGTCGGACAACATCTACTTTGCCTACCTGGGCATGAAGATCGGCTGGGACACCCTGAAGCGGTATTTGACGGTCATGGGCATGGGCGAGGCGGTCCCCTTCAACCTGCCCAACCAGAAGTCCCAGATCAAGAACGAGGAGTCCGAAGAGACCATGGACCTTTTGGCCATGACCGGATACGGACAGGGGGAGCTGCTGCTGACGCCCCTGCAGCTGGCCAGCTACATCTCCGCCTTCCGCAACGGCGGCACCGTTTACGAGCCCTACGTCATCGAGTCCATCTGGCAGGAGGAGGGGACGGAGTATGTGAAGCTGGAGCAGCACGAGGAGACCATCTGGAAGGAGATCTGCGCCACCAGCACGGCCAACGCCATTCTGGACATGCTGGAGGGCGTGGTGGAGCCGGCCAGCTCCATGGGCCGGAACCCCCTGACCAAGGAGATGTACAACGGCTACGGCACGGGCCGATTCCTGGGCGTGCGCAACACATTCATCTGCGCCGGCAAGACGGGCACCGCTGAGTTGGCCAAGCAGAAGAATGCCAAGGATGCCGACAGGGAGCTGGCCTGGTTCGTGGCTTTCCGCAGCCGTCATTTGGATGGCTCGGAGCTCAAGCCCGAGGAGGAGCGGCTGGTGCTGGTCATGCTGGAGATCGACATGACAAAGCAGGTGGATGAGTGGACCCAGATGAAGTTTCTTATCGCCCAGGTGCTTTTGAAGGACGATACCCTGACCGTGCCGCCCAAGAGCGAGAGCTGCATCGAGAACAGCGGCACCGACGTGGACGCCGTGACCACCGCCGCCACCGCTGACGGCGAGGGCGAGGGGGACACTGCGGGCTGATGAGAGCATAGAATAGCGAACAAAGCAAAAGCAAGGGGAGAGGGAATGAAGACCATCATCTTTACCGGCGGCGGCACGGCGGGGCATGTGATGCCCAACCTGGCGCTGATGGATCGGCTGGACAAAAATGAGTGGACCATCCACTACATCGGCACCGAAGAGGGCATCGAACACGAGCTTTTAGCGCAGCGGCCCGAGGTCGTCTATCACGCCATCGCCTGGGGCAAGCTTCGCCGCTACTTTTCCTGGAAGAACTTTACAGACCCCTTCCGGGTGGTGAAGGGGTATTTCCAGTCGAAACAAATCATGCGGACCGTGAAGCCTGACGTGCTCTTCAGCAAGGGGGGCTACGTGTCCGTGCCCGTGGTCATGGCGGCCAAAGGAAAGTGCCCCGTCCTCTGTCACGAGAGCGACTATTCCCCGGGCCTGGCCAATACAATCGCGTCCCGGTTCGCGGACACGGTCTGCACCACCTTCGCCGACACCGTAGATAAGGTCCCGGCCGGGAAGGGCGTCCACACCGGCACCCCCATCCGCGCGGCCCTGTTCACAGGCAGCCGGGCGAAGGGCCTCGTCTTCGCGGGGCTCACGGGGGAGAAGCCCGTGCTGCTGGTGGTGGGCGGCAGCACCGGCGCCAAGGCCGTGAACGAGGCGGTGGAAGCCGCTCTGGACGAACTGTTGAAGACCTTCGATATCGTGCACCTCTGCGGCCAAGGGAAGGCGGACGACACCGCCCCCCGGCCCGGGTACGTGCGCTTCGAATACGTGAATGAGCAGATGGCCGACGTGCTGGCGGCGGCGGACGTGGTGGTGAGCCGGGCGGGGGCCAACGCGGTCTTCGAGCTGCTGGCCCTCCACAAGCCCGCCGTGCTGATCCCCCTGCCCCTGGAGGCCAGCCGGGGCGACCAGATCCTGAACGCGAAATACTTTGAAAAGAACGGCTATGCCGTCCACCTGCCCCAAGGCGAGGCCACGCCGGAGAAGCTGGTCCAGACCGTGCTGGCCGTCTATCAGGACCGGCAGAAATACGCGAACGCCATGGCCGGCGCCCCCGGTGCCGACGGCACGGAGAACATCCTAAAACTCATCTTTCGGGCGGTGAAGGAATGACAGCCCAACCCTATATCGAGCAGCTCAGCACCGAAGCGGCGGGGGAAGCCCTGTCCGCTTTGTGCGTTCTTGCTAAGAGCAAGGCGGGCCGGGAGGAGGTCAACGAACGGTTGGGGGACCGACTCGCCCTTTACGCCGCCGCCCGATCCTCCACGCCCAAGGTCCGCAAGAACGCCTACCGGCTCATGGGCGCGCTGGAGGACAAGCGGGATCTGCCCATCCTCCGGCAGGCAATGGAAAAGGAAGAGACCCTCTTTGCCATCCCCAGCCTCCTCTTGGCCCTGGGCAAGCTGGGGGATGAGGAAAGCTTGCGGGCCTATGAGCCGCCCAAGTCCGTGAGTTATGAGACCGACGGCCTGGTGGCCCAGATCGTGCTCAGTCGGGACAAGGCCCTGCAAAGCTTCGAGACCTACGGCAGCGAGAGGATCACCCATCTTCCCGCGCCCCAAAAGATTCTGTGCCATGCCCCCGAGGGGTTTTTGGATATGCTCATGGAGGAGCTTTTTGAGCTGGGCTTTTCGCCGGTGGCGGAGCGGGGCGCCGCCGCGGTGGTCACGGACCAAATCGGACAGGTGTATACAGCCAACTGCCTGGCGGAAGCCCTGCTGCCCATCGCGGTTGACGTGCCCCTGGACGCGGCGGCCATCGCAAAGCAGGTGGGGGAGCTCCCTGGGGCGCGGTACAGGATCGAGCTTAGGGGCTACAGCCGGGATCGGCGCAAGCTCATCGCCGCCATCGCCCGTGCCTTGCCGGGGCAGAACAACCCCTCGGCCTACGATACGGAGCTTCGGGTGGACTGCCACATGGACAAGGCGGACCTGTACTGGAAGCTGTGGAACGTGGCGGATCATCGCTACCCCTGGCGGCAGCGGACCGTCAGCGCCTCCATCCACCCGGCCACGGCGTCCTGCCTGGTGCGGTATGCGAAACGCTTTGAAAAGCGGGAGCGTCCCCGGGTGCTGGACCCCTTCTGCGGCTGCGGTTCCCTCCTCTTTGCCCGGGAGGAATTGGGCCCCTGCCGGGTGCTCATGGGCGTCGATAAGAGCGGCACGGCGGTGGAGAGCGCCCGCACGAACGCCCGGGCGGGGAAGTCCCGCGCCTCCTTCGTCACCAAGGACGCCCTGCGCTTTGAAGCCCGGGAGGGGTTTGACCTGATCCTCTCCAACCTGCCCTTCGGGAACCGGGTGGGGAGCCACGAGGACAACACCCGGCTCTACGACCGATTCGTGCGGCGGCTGCCGGAGCTCCTTTCTCCCGGCGGCACGGCGGTGCTGTATACCATGGAGTATAAGCTCTTGAAATCCTGTCTTGACCGGGCCAAGGGCCTCACCCTTCGGGAGCGGAAGCGGACCGAGGCAGGCGGTCTGCTGCCCTGGATATTTGTGGTTGACAGGGAAGAGACGCGCTGATAAAATTCTGTGAATCGAGATATATCCCGCCCCGGCGGGAAGGAGGATATGAGTATGGAAAAGAGACCCTACTACATCACCACGGCCATCGCCTACGCCTCGGCCACGCCCCACATCGGCAACGTCTATGAGATCGTCCTGGCGGACGCCATCGCCCGCTACAAGCGCTTCATGGGCTACGACGTGTTCTTTCAGACCGGCACCGACGAGCACGGCCAGAAGATCGAGGAGAAGGCGAAGAATGCGGGCCTGGATCCCCAGAGCTACGTGGACAACGTGGCCGGCGAAATAAAGAACATCTGGGACTTGATGAACACCTCCTACGATAAGTTCATCCGCACCACGGACAGGGACCATGAGCGGAAGGTCCAGCGGATTTTCAAGAAGCTCTACGACCAGGGCGACATCTACAAGGGGGCCTACGAGGGCCTGTACTGCACCCCCTGTGAGTCCTTCTTCACCCCCTCTCAGCTGAAGGACGGCCGCTGCCCCGACTGCGGACGGGAGGTCCAGCCCGCCAAGGAGGAGGCCTACTTCTTCAAGATGAGCAAGTACGCCCCCCGGCTCATCGACTACATCAACCAGCATCCCGAGTTCATCCAGCCCGTGGCCCGGAAGAACGAGATGATGAACAACTTCCTGCTGCCCGGCCTCCAGGACCTGTGCGTGTCCCGCTCCAGCTTCCAATGGGGCATCCCCGTGGACTTCGACCCCAAGCACGTGGTCTACGTGTGGCTGGACGCCCTCACGAACTACATCACCGGCATCGGCTACGAGCCCGACGGGAACAGCACGGCTCAGTTCAAGAAGCTCTGGCCCGCGGATCTGCACCTGATCGGCAAGGACATCATTCGCTTCCACACCATCTACTGGCCCATCTTTTTGATGGCCTTGGACCTGCCGCTCCCCAAGCAGGTCTTCGGCCACCCCTGGCTCCTCATGGGCGAGGGGAAGATGAGCAAGTCTAAGGGCAACGTCATGTACGCGGATGAGCTCGTCAAGCTCTTCGGCGTGGACGCGGTCCGCTACTTCCTCATCCACGAGATGCCCTTCGACAGCGACGGCAACATCACCTACGAGCTGCTGGTGGAGCGGCTGAACGCGGATCTGGCCAACACGCTGGGCAACCTGGTGAACCGGACCGTGGCGATGTCCAACAAATACTTCGGCGGTGTGGTGGAAAGGACCAACGCCCGGGAGGCCGTGGATGAGGAGCTGAAGGAAGCCGCCACCGCCGCGGTGGGCAAGGTTACCGCCAAGATGGACGAGCTTCGGGTGGCCGACGCCATCACGGAGATCTTCAACCTGTTCAAGCGCTGCAACAAGTACATCGACGAGACCGCCCCCTGGACGTTAGCTAAGGACCCCACGAAGGCTGACCGGCTCAAGGAGGTCCTCTACAACCTGACCGAGAGCATCGCCATCGGGGCGAGCCTTCTTATCCCCTTCCTGCCCGACACCGGCGCGAAGATCCTCGCTGAATTGAACGCCAATCCCCGCCCCTTCGACGGCCTCACGGATTTCGGCCTCTATCCCTCGGGGAGCAAGGTGGCCGAGAAGCCCGAGATCCTCTTCGCCCGGCTGGACCTGAAGGAGGTTCTCGACAAGGTGGGCGTGAAGGAGGAGCCTGCGGCGCCCGCCGCCCCCGCCGAGCCCGCGAAGCCCGCCCTGCCCCCCCTCAAGGAGGAGATCACCTACGACGACTTCGCCAAGGTGGACTTCCGCCTGGCCAAGGTGAAGGCCTGCGAGGAGGTCAAGAAATCCAAGAAGCTCCTGAAGCTGACGCTGGACGTGGGCGGCGAGGAGCGCACCGTGGTCTCCGGCATCAAGAAGTGGTACGCCCCCGCCGATTTGGTGGGGAAGACCGTGGTGCTGGTGGCGAATTTGAAGCCCGCCACCCTCTGCGGCGTGGAGAGCCGGGGCATGGTCCTCGCTGTATCCGACCCCGCCGACGAGAACCTGTCCCTCATCGGGCCGTATACCGACATGCCCTCCGGGTACGTGGTGCGGTAACAACAGAACAAACGGGGCGGGCCAAGGCCCGCCCTTTCGTATTGAAAACGGGACGGGCAAGCCCGTGCCCTACACCTTTTTGCCAATCATATCGTAGGGGAGGGGCTTGCCCCTCCCGCATGAACAGGAGACCTATGGACATCTTCGACACCCACGCCCACTTATTAGATGACCATTTTAACGAGGACCGGGAGGCATTGATCGCCGTCTTGCCTGGGCAAGGCGTACAGCTGGTCATGGAGGCCTGCACGGACCTACAATACCTGGAAAAGCTGATTCCCTTCGTGGAGCATCACCCCATGATCTACGGCGCCGCGGGGCTCCACCCGGAGGAGCTGAACGGCCTGACCTTGTCTGATCTGGACCGGGTGGGGTTGGCCCTCGCTCACCCCAAGATCAGGGCGGTGGGGGAGATCGGCCTCGACTATTATTGGCCCGAGAACCCGCCCAAGGAGGTCCAAAAGGCCTTCTTCGACGCCCAGCTCTCCCTGGCCGCGGAGCATCATCTCCCCGTCATCATCCACGATAGGGAGGCCCACGGGGACACGGTGGACATCCTCCGGGCCCACAGGGGGCAGGTCACCGGCGTCATGCACTGCTTCTCCGGCAGCTATGAGACCGCCAAAGAATGCCTCGACATGGGGCTTTATCTGGGCTTCGGCGGCGCGCTCACCTTCAGGAACGCCAAACGGAACGTGGAGGTGGCGGCGAAAGCCCCCCTCGATCGGCTCCTCCTGGAGACCGATTGCCCCTACATGGCCCCCGTGCCCTGCCGCGGCCAGCGCAACGACCCCACCAAGACCCTTTATGTCCTCAAAAAGCTGGCCGAAATTAGGGCCATGGACGAGGAAGCGTTAGCGCCTATCCTCTTTGAGAACGGCAAGCGGCTGTTTGGGATTTGATTTTGTTTTTGCCGCTTTTTCTCTTTCGACTTGACTTGACAATTCAAGACGAAAGACAGAGGTGCATCAATAGCGAAACTCCTGTATAATGATTGCGACCAAACAACGAAGGCGAAGGTGTGCGTCAGCTATCCCACCATTTACCGAGCGATTCGTGATGGAGAGCTGGAGGTGCCCAAGAAGTGTTTGCGACGAAAGGGCGGCCAAAACCTGTTGACAGGTCCAATTATATTTGATAAAATATAAATGCACAAAACATAAAAGAAAGGGCACAAACATGGAGCAGGAGTATAAAGAGGCCATGAGGCTGCAAAACCAGCTTTGTTTCCCCCTGTATGCCGCCGCCCGGAGTGTGACGAACCTGTATACCCCCCATCTCAAGCCCCTGGGCCTCACGTACACCCAGTATCTGGTGCTGTTGGTGCTGTGGGAAAGGGACGGAATCACCGTGGGCGAGATCTGCGAGAAGCTGATGCTGGACAACGGCACCCTGTCGCCGCTCCTTAAAAAGATGGAGCAGGCGGGGCAGGTGGCCCGGACCCGGAGCCGGGAGGACGAGCGGGTGGTGGTGATCTCCCTGACGGAGGCGGGAAAAGCCCTGCAGGACGAGGCCAAGGACATCCCCCGGCAGGTGGGCAGCTGCATCCGGCTTTCGCCGGAAAAGGCGCAGACCCTCTATGGTCTGCTGTATGAGCTGCTGGGAAATCTGAAATAACACGATAATAATAAGGAGGAACAAAGCATGAACACGGTCTATGATTTCACGGTGAAGGACAGGAAGGGAAACGATGTGAGCCTTTCCGCATCCAGCATAACGTCTTTTTGAACACCGGCGTGATCCTCACCGGCATCGGCGTCTATTCCTTCAATACCTCCGACGACGAGGCGGCCCGCATGCGAAACGAGATCCAGCACATCGTCATGGCCCATCCCTGGGCCTTGCAGATGCACGGCTTCTACGTGGACATCCAGCAGAAGACCCTGCGCTTTGACGTGGTATTGAGCTTCGATATCTCCCGGAAGGAAGCCGTGGAAACACTGTATGCAGAAGTCCATGCCCTGTATCCGGACTATGAGCTGCTGATCGTGCCGGACGTGGATGTGATGGACTAATCCTTCCCTTTGTGAACAGGTCCTACGCGGGCGATTGCCATTGACAGCGGGCAAGTCGCCCGCTATACTTTTTATACGAAATCTATCGAAATAGCGGGGAAATGACCATGCTGGACCATGTGCAGCGCTTTGACATGCAGCGGCCGCCCCTGCGGCAGCATCTGCTCCCCTTGGCCTGGGTGCTGGCGGCGGGCACGCTGATCCCCCATAAAAACAAGCTGACCAAGATCCATATGGAGGGTGTGAAGCCCCCCTATCTGCTGCTGTGCAACCACAACGCCTTCATGGACTTCTCCGTGGCCACCCGAGCCATGTTTCCCCATCGGGGCAACTATGTGGTGGCCATCGACGGCTTTTTGAAGCGGGAATGGCTTCTCAGGCTCATCGGCTGCATCTGCAAGCGGAAGTTCACCCGGGACATCACCCTGGTCCGCCAGCTCAAACGGGTGGTGGATCGGGGCGACATCGCCGTCCTGTACCCCGAGGCCCGCTACTCCCTCTGCGGCACCACGGCGGTGCTGCCGGACTCCCTGGGGAAGCTCTGCAAGCTCCTCAAGGTGCCGGTGGTGACGCTCATGTGCCACGGCCACCACGTGAACTCTCCCTTCTGGAATCTGCACGACAGGGGTGTAAAGCCCACCGAGGCGGAGATGACCTGCCTGTTCACCCGGGAGGCTCTGGAGAAGGCGTCCGCGGAGGAGGTCAACGAGGCCATCCGAACCATCTTCCGGTATGACGACTTTGCCTGGCAGAAGCAGAGGAACCTCCGCGTCACCTACGAGGGCCGGGCCGAGGGCCTTCACAAGGTCCTCTACCAGTGCCCCCACTGTGGCGCGGAGTATCGGATGAACACGAAGGGCGCTCGCCTCTTCTGCGAGAGCTGCGGGAAGGTTTGGGAGATGGACGAGCTCTCCGAGCTTCACGCCCAGGAGGGGGAGACGGAGTTCTCCCACATCCCCGACTGGTACGAGTGGGAGCGCTTGAACGTGCGTAAGGAGGTGGAAGAAGGCAGCTACGGCTTCACCTGCCGGGCTCGGGTGGACGCTCTGCCCAACGCCAAGGGGTATATGGATCTTGGGATGGCCACCCTCACCCACGACATGACCGGCTTCACCGTGGATGGCGCATACCGGGGGGAAGACTACCACGTCCACATCCCCGCCGCTTCCCAGTATTCCGTCCATATCGAATACGAGTATCTGGGCAAATACGGGGACTGCGTGGATTTGAACACGGATAAGGACACCCTCTATGTGTACCCCAAGGACTGCCTCTTTGCCGTGACCAAGTTGGCCCTGGCCACGGAGGAGCTGTATCAATACTACGAGCGCCGGCGGAAGATTGCTGAGAGGAAGGATTGATATGAACGAGCACGAGGGACACCGAAGCCGCCTTCGGAAGGCGTATCAGCGGAACGGAATCGAGGGCATGGCGGATCACCAGGTTTTGGAGCTGCTCCTCACCTACGCTCTGCCCCGGGTGGACGTGAACCCGCTCGCTCATCGGCTGCTGGATAGATTCGGCTCCTTGGAGCAGGTCCTCTCCGCCCGGCCCGATCAGCTTCGGCAGGTCCAGGGCATCGGGGAAGCCACCGCCGTGTTTTTGAGCCTGTTAGGTCAGGTGGACCGGCGCATCCTGCTGCAGCGGTTCTCCGGCCAGGGCAAACTGCCCGTCTTGGCCACGCCTTCCTCTTTGGGCGGGTATATGCTGGCCCTGGGCCTGAACGACAGGTACGAGACCTTGCGGCTGGTGTGCCTGAACCGAAAGTATGAGCTCATCTACGAGGGCGTCGTTTCCTCAGGCTCCCTCACCGAAGTGCTGGCGGATCCGCGCCCCATTCTGGAAACGGCCCTGGTCCACAAGGCCTGCTTCATCGCCCTGAGCCACAACCACCCCTCCGGTGACGTGAGTCCCTCCCGAGAGGACGAGGCGGCAGCCCGGCGCATGGTCGCCGCCGCGGAGGCCGTGGGCATCGGGGTGGCGGATCAGTTCATCCTGGGCCGCGCCGCCGTCTACAGCTTTCACAGCGAACGGGTGCTGGTCTTCGCCGCCCCTGATCAGGTCACAGACATGTGCCTTTCGGAGTACGTCCAAAGAAGCTGACGCGCTCACATCTTCGTCTTCGGCTTCGATAGCAGCGCAAATATATATCCGAAAACAATAGCCGCGGCGATGCCTCCCGCGGTGGCCGTGATGCCGCCGGTGAACGCGCCCAGGAGGCCCTGTTCGCCCACGGCCTTTTTGGCTCCCTGGGAAAGGGAATAGCCAAAGCCGGTCAGAGGCACCGTGGCCCCGGCCCCGGCCCAGTCCACGATGGGACCGTAGAGGCCCAGGCTGCCCAGGATCACCCCGACGGTCACGTAGATGACCAAAATGCGGGCGGTGGTGAGCCGGGTCAGGGACAGCAAAAGCTGCCCCAAGGCGCACAGCAGTCCGCCCACAACAAACACCTTTATATACATCATCCAATCCATTTTCTATTCCTCGTAAACCAATGATATGGCGTGCGCGATACCCGGGATGCTTTCCCCCTGACAGGCGCTGAGGGGGCTCATGAGCGCGCCGGTGGACAAAAACAGCACCCGCTTCACCGCGCCTTTCTCCAGCTCCGGCAGCACATGGCCTGCCAGTATCACCGCGCTGCAACCGCAGCCGGACCCGCCGCAGTTATACTTTTGCTCGGGGCTAAAGATCATGCTCCCGCAGTCCAGATGCCGATTCTCCAGATCCAGCTTCTCCTCAAAACTCAATTCGTGCAGCATCTGGCTTCCAAAGTCCCCCAGATCCCCGGTCACGATCCAGTCGAATGCTGTCTCTCTCATCCCCCTGTCCTTCAAATGCCGCACAATGGTGTCGCAGGCGGCAGGGGCCATGGCCGCGCCCATGTTGTTGGCGTCGGTGATGCCAAGATCCCGGACCCGGCCCAGGGTGGCCGCTTCCAGGCGGATGTGCTGAAAGCCTGTGTCGGGAAGAGGCGCAGCCCCCAGCAGCACGGCCCCGGCGCCGGTGACGGTCCGCTGGGCGTGGGGCGGGGCGATGGTGCCCATCTCCAGGGGGAAGCGGTACTGCCGCTCAGCGGTGGAGAAATGGGAGCAGGCGGCGCAGAGGGCCCGCTCCCGGTAGCCCCCGTCCACCAGCGCGGCCCCTAAGAGCAGGGACTCCGTCATGGTGGAGCAGGCCCCGTAGAGGCCCAGATAGGGGATGCCCAGCTCCCTTGCCGCGTAGCTGGCGGTGACGATCTGGTTCAGCAGGTCCCCGGCCAGCAGGCACCCCGCCGCCTCCATGCCGAGGCCAACCCGGCTCACGGCCCGGTGGAGGGCCTTTAGGAGCATCTTTCGCTCCCCAAGCTCAAAGGTCTTTTCCCCCAGCCTATCGTCCTCCAGGATCTCGTCGAACACGTGGCCGTAGGGACCCTTCTGCTCGGCCTTCCCCGCCACGCTGGCGGCGGAGAGCACATAGGGCCGGTTCTCAAAGAGGAGCGTGGCGCTGCCTGCTTGCTTCATCTTCCATTTCCTTTCGTTTTTGCTTACTTTGCCACGAAGGTCAAAAAGCTATGCAAAAAAGGGGCTGTTAAGAAAGTCTGTCATTCTGAGCCTTCAGGCGAAGAATCTCTGAACAAAAGTTTGAAAAACACTAAAGTTTTCAGTCTTTTTCGTTCTGAGATCCTTCATCGCTTCGCTCTTCAGGATGACAAGTGAGACTTTCTTAACAGCCCCTTGGAAAGATGGTGTGATCAGAGGCAGTTGATCTCCGCCAGCATAAGCCGGGCGGCGGGGTCGCCCCGGAGGGTCAGGGCGTCCACATCAACGTCCTCCAGCAGCAGGCTTTCTCCGGCAGTGAGCCGAACGCCCTCCGCGGCGCAATGGCCCTGGGCGCAGTAGACGAGAGCGGTCTCGGTGCCGGGGGACAGAGGGCAGGGGCCCTCAGCGGTCAAAGCCCGCAAGGAGCCCGCGGCCTTTCCCTTGCGGAGCATCAGATTGAAGTCCCGGCACCGGCCAAAACATACCGTGTGGCTGCCGCCGTCGAAAGCGTGGACCTGGTAGGGGGCCAATGTCAAAGGCGCACCGCCGTCGTGGGCGAGGGTGATGGTCCCCTCCAACGTGGCGATGAGTCGATCGTAGTCCGGCAGGGCGGTGAAGGTGGATTTCTCCAGGTCCACCGTAGCGGAGCTCACCCGAAGGAGGAAGTCCCGCTGGGCGTAAACGGCGTCCCGGGGCCGGATGCAGAGCTCCGTGGTGACGCCGCCGGACCAGCGGGTCGTAGTATAGTCCTCTGGGGTCAGGCGGGTGAGGGTCATCGGACCATCCCCAGGACCTTTTCATACCCCCTGTCGCAGAGGGGCAGGGCAGCGGAGAGCAAAGCCTGGCCCTTCTGCCGATATTCGTCGGCAAAGGCCTGGTCCTTGAGGGAGGAGATGTTGATGAGCACGTTGAGCCAGGCCCCCCGGATGGCGGCGGACAGGCTCAAAAAGGCCACGCCCAGGTCGCTGGCGGAGGAGTCGTTGAAGCCGTTGTCGGCAAACTCGGCGGCAAGCCTGGCCGCCTCCGCGCACAGCTCCATCATCTCCATGGGCGTTTTGGTGCAGGCTTTGAGGCCGTTCTGAATGGCGGCGGAGCGGGCGGCCTTCTCCTCATCGGTGGCCTTGGGCATGGCGAAGGCGTTGCTGACCAGCAGAAAGGCCTCGGTGTCCCGGTCCATCACGTCCAACAGCCGAGCCTTGAGCTCGTTCCCCTTCGCCTCCACCTGGGCGGCGAATTCGGCGTACTGGGCGTACTTCTTCCGGCCCTGGGTAAGGTTCCCCACCATGGCGGTGAGGGCCGCGCCGATGGCGCCCGAGAGAGCGGCCACGGAGCCGCCGCCGGGAGCGGGCGCGTCGGAGGCCACGGTGTTCACGAATTCCGTGACGGTCATATCGCAAAGCTTCATGGCAGCACCTTCAATGGTTCATGTCGATCAGGTGATACTCCATCACCTGGTTCTTGCAGTCGAAATCCTTGGCCTTGAGGTAATATTCCGCGCAGTCGATGAGGGCCTTGGCGGGGGTCAGGCCCACGATCTCGCTCTCGATGATTCGGGTGCCGTAGCGCTCGGCCAGGGACTTGATCATCTCATAGGCAAGATACAGGGGCGTGTCCTCATAGTTCACCATGTTCATGGACACCTGGGCGATGCCCCTATCCTCCAGCATGAAGCCCATGGCCTTGCAGCTGCGGAAGCCCCCGGAGGAGCCGCGGATGGCCTTGGCGATCTTTTTGGCGATCTCCACGTCGGAGGTCTCCAAATTGCAGTTGAAGGCGATGAGGGGCATCCGGGCGCCGATGGCGGTGATGCCGGCGGTGGGGTGGATCTTCCGCTCGCCGAAGTCCGGGGCCCACTCGGGCTGCAACAGCTTCTCGGGCATGCCCTCGAACTCGCCCTTGCGGCAGGTGGCCAAATTCCGGCGCTCGGGCCGGGTGGCGCTGTCCTCGTAGAGGAAGGAGGGGATCTGAAGCTCGTCCCAGATCCGCTTCCCGAGGCGCTTGCTCATCTCGATGCACTCCTCCACGCTTACGTCCATCTGGGGGACGAAGGGGATCACGTCGGTGGCGCCCATGCGCTTGTGCTCTCCGTGGTGCTTGTTCATGTCGATGACCTCAGACGCGGTCTTGGTCAGCTGAAAGGCCACCTCCTCGATGGCCTCGGGGGAGCCGATGAGGGTGAAGACGCAGCGGTTGTGGTTGCCGTCGGTCTGGGCGTCGAACAGGGTGCAGCCGGGGACGCTGCCCGCGGTCTTGACGAGCGCGTCGTAGGCAGCCTCGTCCTTCTCGCGGCTGCAGCTGAAGTTGGGAATGGTTTCCACTAATTTGGCCATAGAGGGTTCCTCCTGAATATACATAGATGCTCTAATCAGCCTGCATCATACCACAACCCATGCCCCTTCGTAAACCGGCAATGGGGCAAAGGGACGGCTTTCTGATAAATATATGAAAAAAGTGGGGGGAAGGCATAGGTATTCCCGCCGATATGCTGTATAATGGGACCAGCGTGGGAGCGATCGGCTCCCCCATCGACTATACGAAAGTGAGGACATGCCCATGTTGGACCCTGTAGAGGCTATGACCATTCATCTGGACTACCAGCTTCCCGAATATCCCCCTCTGGAGCCGGGCTATCGCCGGGCGCCCCGCCGGGAATCCCATTTGACCGAGGCGGACAAGGCCCTGGCCATCAAGAACGCCCTTCGCTACATCCATCCGGACCATCATAAAGAGATGGCGAAGGAATTTGCCCAGGAGCTGGAGGAGCACGGCCGCATCTACGGCTACCGTTTCCGGCCCGCCGGCAAGCTCTACGGCAAGCCCATCGACGAGTATAAGGGCAAGTGCATCGAGGGTCGGGCCATCCAGGTCATGATCGACAACAACCTGGACTTCGACGTGGCCCTCTATCCCTACGAGCTCACCACCTACGGCGAGACCGGCCAGGTCTGCCAGAACTGGATGCAGTATCGGCTCATCAAGAAGTATCTGGAGGAGCTGACCGACGAGCAGACGTTGGTGGTCATGTCCGGCCACCCCCTGGGCCTCTTCCACTCCCATAAGCTGGCTCCCCGGGTCGTCATCACCAACGGCCTCATGGTGGGCACCTTCGACGATCAGGAGAACTTCAACCGGGCGGCGGCCCTGGGCGTGGCCAACTACGGCCAGATGACCGCCGGGGGCTGGATGTACATCGGGCCCCAGGGCATCGTCCACGGCACCTTCAACACCCTTTTGAACGCGGGCCGGCTGAAGCTGGGCATCCCCAACGACAAGAATCTCGCTGGAAAGCTCTTTATCTCCGCGGGCCTGGGCGGCATGAGCGGCGCCCAGGGCAAGGCGGCCATGATCGCCGGGGCGGCCTCCATTATCGCCGAGGTGGACGACTCCCGCATCGACACCCGCTACACCCAGGGCTGGGTGAGCCATCGGACCGGGAGCCTGGAGGAAGCGGTGAAGATCGCCCGCGACCATCAGGCGGCAGGCCAGGCCTGCGCCGTGGCGTATAACGGCAACATCGTGGACCTCCTGGAGTATCTCTATGAGAAGAACATCCATGTGGACCTCATGAGCGACCAGACCTCCTGCCACGTGCCCTATGACGGCGGCTACTGCCCCCAGGGGCTCACCTTCGCGGAGCGCACCGAGATGTTGGACAAGGACCCCGAGGGCTTCCGTAAGTGGGTGGACAAGTCCCTCCACCATCACTATGAGATGATCTGCAAATTCCACGAGAAGGGCACCTATTTCTTCGACTACGGCAACAGCTTTTTGAAGGCCGTCTACGATTCCGGCGTGAAGAGCGTCTGCAAGAACGGCGAAAACGACCTGGACGGCTTCGTGTTCCCCTCCTACGTGGAGGACATCCTGGGGCCCCAGCTCTTCGACTTCGGCTACGGCCCCTTCCGCTGGTGCTGCCTTTCCCGCAATCCTGAGGACCTGGACAAGACCGACGCAGCCGCCGCGGAGTACATCAAGACCCACAACCGCCGCTACCAGGACTACGACAACTACGTCTGGGTCCGGGACGCCAAGAAGAACAAGCTGGTGGTGGGCACCCAGTGCCGCATCCTCTATCAGGACGCCATGGGCCGCATGAACATCGCGTTGAAGTTCAACGACATGGTCCGCAACGGCGAGATCGGCCCCGTCATTTTGGGCCGGGATCACCACGACACCGGCGGCACCGACGCCCCCTTTAGGGAGACCTCCAACATCAAGGACGGCTCCAACATCATGGCCGACATGGCCACCCAGTGCTACGCGGGCAACGCGGCCCGGGGCATGAGCTACATCGCCCTCCACAACGGCGGCGGCACGGGCATCGGCCGGGCCATCAACGGGGGCTTCGGCATGGTGCTGGACGGCTCCGAGCGGGTGGACACCATCCTTAGGATGGCCATGCCCTGGGACACCATGGTGGGCGTGGCCCGCCGGAGCTGGGCCCGGAACGAAAACGCCATGGCCACCGCGGCGGAATACAACCGCCTGAACGCCGGGCAAGACCACATCACCCTGCCCTACGTGGCGGACGATGCCCTCGTGGCGGAGGCCCTGCGGGGCATGAAAGCGTAACCGGCCATGGAACGGCTGATCGTCAAAAATATCGGCATGCTCGTTACCCCGGAGGGCAAAACCGCCCGCCGGGGGGCGGAGCAGGGCAGGATCCGGGTGCTGAAGGACGCCTATGTGCGGATCGAGGACGGCGTCATCGCCCAGGTCGGCGCCGATGTGCCGGATGAAACGGACGCCCAGGTCATCGACGCGGAAGGCAAACTGGTGACCCCGGGCCTGGTGGACGCCCACACCCACCTCATTTTCGGGGGCTGGCGGCAGAACGAGCTGGGGCTCAAGCTCCACGGCGCCACCTACCTGGACATCCTCGCCATGGGCGGCGGCATCCTCTCCACCGTCAACTCCACCCGTTCCGCCACCGAGGAGGAGCTCATGGACAAGGCCCGGGCGGCCCTGGACGAGATGCTCTCCCTGGGCGTCACCACCGTGGAAGCCAAGAGCGGCTACGGCCTCGATATGGACACTGAGCTCAAGCAGCTGCGGGCCGTGCGCCGCCTGAACGAGGAGCACCCCATCGACCTCGTTTCCACCTTCCTGGGGGCCCATGCGGTGCCCAAGGAATATAAAGAGGACCGGGAGGGCTACATCCGCTTCCTGTGCGAGAAGGTCGTCCCCGCCGTGGCAAAGGAGGGGCTTGCCGAGTTCTGCGACGTGTTCTGCGAAAGGGGCGTCTTCTCCGCCGAGGAATCCCGCGTCATCCTGGAGGCGGGCAAGCAGTATGGCCTCGTGCCCAAGATCCACGCCGACGAGATCGACCCCATCGGCGGCTCCGAGCTCACATGCGAGGTGGGCGCCGTCTCCGCCGAGCATCTCATCGTCTGCCCACCCGCGGGCATCGCCGCCATGGCCAAGGCCGGCGCCGTGGCATGCCTCTTGCCCGCCACCAGCTTCTATCTCGGGTCCACCTTCGCCCCTGCAAGGGATATGATCGAAGCGGGCGTCCCGGTGGCCATGGCTTCGGACTTCAACCCGGGCTCCTGCCCCAGCTTGAATTTGCAGTTCGTCATGAACCTGGGCTGCCTTCGCTACAAGCTGACCCCGGAGGAGGTGCTGACCGCCGTCACATTGAACGGGGCCGCCGCCATAAACAGAGCGGATAAGGTGGGCTCCTTGGAGGTGGGCAAGCAAGGGGATCTGGTCATTTGGAATGCGGCAGACCTCAACTACATCTGCTACCGCATGGGCAGCAATCTGGCGGCTGCCGTCGTCAAGAAGGGCCGCCTGGCGACGCCGTAGAAGAAAGAAAAAAGAATCCCAAAAGCTATTTACGAGACCCGCCTCCCTGTCGTATACTTACGGCAAAGGCGGGTTTTTTCGCCAAAGCAAGGAGGACGCATCCATGACAGTGAAAACGGATATAGAGATAGCCCAGGCATGCCAAAAGCGGAACATCGCCGAGATCGCCGCCCTGGCCGGCATCGACGAAAAATATCTGGAACAATACGGCAACTATAAGGCGAAGATCGACCTAAGCTTGCTGCGGGACCTCCCCGATCGGCCCGACGGCAAGCTCATCCTGGTCACCGCCATCACCCCCACCCCCGCGGGGGAGGGGAAGACCACCACCAGCGTGGGCCTGGCGGACGGCCTTCGCAAGATCGGCAAGAGCGTCATGGTGGCCCTCCGGGAGCCCTCCTTGGGCCCCGTGTTCGGCGTCAAGGGCGGGGCCGCCGGCGGCGGCTATGCCCAGCTGGTGCCCATGGAGGACATCAACCTTCACTTCACCGGGGATTTTCACGCCATCGGCGCGGCCAACAACCTGCTGGCGGCCATGCTGGACAACCACATCCAGCAGGGGAACCAGCTTGGCATCGACCCAAAGCAGATCACCTGGAAGCGGGCCGTGGACATGAACGATCGGCAGCTCCGGCACATCGTCAGCGGTCTCGGCGGCCGAATCCAGGGGGTGCCCCGGGAGGACGGGTTTGAGATCACCGTGGCCAGCGAGGTCATGGCGGTCCTGTGCCTTTCAAGCAGCATCACCGACCTGAAGGCCCGCCTCGGCCGCATCATCGTGGGCTACACCTATTCCGGCAAGCCCGTCACCGCCCACGATCTGAAGGCCGAGGGGGCCATGGCGGCTCTCCTGAAGGACGCCCTGAAGCCCAACCTGGTCCAGACCCTGGAGGGGACCCCCGCCCTGGTCCACGGCGGCCCCTTTGCCAACATCGCCCACGGCTGCAACAGCGTCATGGCCACCCGCCTGGCCCTGAAGCTCAGCGACTATACCGTCACCGAGGCTGGCTTCGCCGCGGACCTGGGGGCGGAGAAGTTTGTGGACATCAAGTGCCGCATGGCGGGCCTCACCCCCTCGGCGGTGGTCATCGTGGCCACGGTCCGGGCCCTTAAGTACCATGGGGGCGTGCCCAAGACAGAGCTGAACGCGGAGAATCTGGCGGCCCTTGAAAAGGGCCTGCCCAACCTCCTGCAGCACGTGAGCAACGTGAAGGACGTGTTCGGCGTACCCTGCGTGGTGGCCATCAACGCCTTTCCCACGGACACCGGGGCGGAGCTCGATCTGGTGGCCGAGAAGTGCCGGGAGCTGGGCGTGAACGTGGCCCTCTCCGAGGTGTGGGCTAAAGGCGGCGAGGGCGGCACGGCCCTGGCCCAGGAGGTGGTCCGCCTCTGCGAGCAGGAGAACCGCTTCGGCTTCGTCTACGATATCGACGCGCCCATCCTTGACAAGATCACCGCCATCGCCCGGCGCATCTACCATGCGAAGGACGTGGATTTTTTACCCGCGGCCAAGAAGAAGGCCCAGATGCTCACCGAGCTGGGCTTCGATCATGTGCCCATCTGTATGGCCAAGACCCAATACAGCTTCTCCGACGACCCCAAGCGCCTGGGGGCGCCCCAGGGCTTCACCCTGACCGTCACGGACATGAAGATCTGCGCCGGGGCGGGCTTCATCGTCTGCTACACCGGCGATATCATGACCATGCCGGGGCTCCCCAAGGTGCCGGCGGCAGAGAGGATCGACGTGGACGAGAACGGCGTCATCTCCGGCCTGTTCTGAGCGATGGGAATGGATATGGAACTGATCAACGGCAGCGTGGCCTCCTTTACGGAGAAGCTGGCTTCTCCCGCCCCGGTCCCCGGCGGCGGCGGCGCCTGCGGCCTGGTGGGGGCTATCGGCATCGCCCTGGGGGACATGGTGGGGGAGCTCACCGTGGGCAAGAAGAAGTATGCCGAGGTGGAAGCGGACCTGCGCGCCCTCATGGCCCGGGCCCAGGATTTGCGGGTTCGGCTCCTTGATTGCGTGGAGAAGGACGCCGTGGCCTTCGAGCCCCTCGCCCGGGCCTACGGCCTCCCCAAGGACGACCCCGCCCGGGACGAGGTCATGGAAAAGTGCCTCCGCGGCGCGGCAACCGTGCCCCTGGAGATCTTCGATCTCGTCTGCGAGGCCATCGAGATAGAGCGGGACTTCGCCGAAAAGGGCAGCAAGCTGGTCGTCTCCGACGCGGCCACCGGCGTTTCCTTCTGCCGGGCGGCCCTCCGGGGCGCGGCGGTCAACGTGAAGGTGAACACCCGCCTCATGAAGGACCGGGCCTACGCGGAGGCCATCGACCGGCATGTAGACGAGGCCATGACCAAGTATATGGACCTTGCTGACGCTGTGTTCGACAGCGTCTACCGGCGGCTCTGCTGAATAACCGATTCTAAGGAGAGGAAGACCTATGATTTCAGCCGAAACCATCCTGATGAGAAAGAGCGTGCGGACCTATGATGATCGGCCCATCGAGGCGGAGACCCTGGAGAAGCTGCAGGCCTTTGCCCATACGGTGAACGACCCCTTCGGCATTCCCGTGTCCTTCGTGTTTTTGGACGCCCGGGAGAAGGGCCTTTCCAGCCCTGTGCTCACCGGCGAGCCCATGTATGTGGCGGGAAAGGTGGCGAAGGTCCCCTATGCTGACGTGGCTTTCGGCTTTGCCATGGAGCATCTTCTTCTCTACGCCCGGTCGTTGGGCCTCGGGTCCGTGTGGATCGGCGGCACCATGAAGCGGGAAGCCTTCGAGACCGCCGTGGGCCTGGCGGCGGGGGAGAGGATGCCCTGCGTGAGCCCGCTGGGCTATCCGGCAGCCAAACGGTCCCTCCGGGAGATAGTCATGCGCCGGGGCGTGGGGGCGGACAGCCGCTTGCCTCGGGAAAAACTGTTCTTCCAAGGCGGCTTTGACACGCCCCTTTCAAAGGAGAATGACCTGCTGGAGCTGGTGCGCTGGGCGCCCTCGGCGGTGAACAAGCAGCCCTGGCGGGTGGTGCTCCAAGACGGCAGCTGCCACTTCTACCTGAGGCACGACAAGGGGTATATCAGCGACGCCGTGGGCGACATGCAGAAGATCGACCTGGGCATCGCCCTCTGCCACCTGGTCCTGGGGGCCGAAGCGCAAGGTCGAAAGGCAAAGGTGGAGATCACCGACCCCGGCCTCCCCGTCCCGGATGGCGTGGAATACATCGCTTCCGTCGAAGTGAAGTGACAGAAACAAAAACATGGGGCTGTTAAGAAAGTCTCACTTGTCATCCTGAAGAGCGAAGCGATGAAGGATCTCAGAACGAAAAAGACTGAAAACTTTAGTGTTTTTCAAACTTTTGTTCAGAGATTCTTCGCCTGAAGGCTCAGAATGACAGACTTTCTTAACAGCCCCAATATTTTTACCAAGGCGGCAAAGGAACCCCTTACAGATACTTCACCACATCCTCCGTCGCCTTCCGGGGACGGGGGTTGGGGTCCTGGTCCCGGTAGCCCAGGGCGATGACGGAGAAGACCGCCTCCGTGTCGGGGATATGGGCGGCGGCGCGAAGGGCGTCCCCGTCCCGGATGCCCATGATCAGGGTGTCGAGGCCCAGCTCCCGGGCCCGGAGGCACAGGAGCATGTTCTGCAGCCCCAGATCGTAGGCGCCCCACTCGTTTCCCAGCTCGTTCACCGGCTCCCCGGCGTTGAAGCCGGACACGCCCTTTTCGTAGGCGGTGACGATCAGGGCGGCGTTAGCGCTGCTCTTCTGGTTGTAGCTGGGGAGGCAGGCCCGAACCTTCTCCCGGGCCGCCGGATCCAGGGCCACATAGTACCGGCCCGTCTGACTGTTCTTCCAGCTGGGCGCGAGCTGGGCGGCCTGGATGATCTCCTCCACCAGGGACCGGGGGACCGGCTGGTCCTTATACGCCCTGACGCTGCGTCGTTCCTTAGCCAATTCCATGAATTCCATCGGTATATCCTCCAAAGATTACTCGTACAAAATCAGGGTGATGAGCTCCAGGGGCTCCTCCCCCAGGCACAGGATGCTATGGCCCTCCCCGGGCGGGCAGAAGGTCACGTCCCCCGGGCCCACGGTGGTGAGGGTGCCGTTGTCGCTGTATTCGCCCCGGCCGCTCAAAACATAGTAGATCTCCCCGTCGCCCACGTGGACGTGGTATCCGATGCCGCTGCCCGGGTGGACGGTGGTGTGGGCAAAGACCCGGCCCTTGCCGAAGAGCTCCTCGGGTGCGTTGATGAGGTTGCGCACGGTGAGCTCCCCCGGCGCTCCAAACTTATGGTGGGGTCGGTCGATGACGCGTTCGTCGCTTCTGCGGATCATGTTTCTGCCTCCTTATGGTCAATTATCGGCCCGGTCGTAGCCGTCCTTCATGCACTCGCTGGCGATGAGGGTCAGCTGGTTGAGGGCCTTCGTGGTCTCCTGCCGGGCCATTTTCGAAAGGGCGTCGTTGGCCTCGCCTGTCAGGGAGAAATCGCCCGTTTCGGCCATCTTTCGGTCGTATTCCCCCACGATCTGCCGCCCCTTGGTGATGACCGCGTCCTGATACCGCTCGAGAGGCTGGACGGTCCGGGCAAAGTGGGGGTCGCTGAGGGCGGCCAGGAGGCGGCTGGACCAGTAGAAGGTCTCCGTGGACACGTCCATGGTCACGTTCGAAAGGTAGGCGGGCATCTTGGGCGCGTTGGGGTAGACGGGAAGCAGCGCCCCGAAGGTGGTGGGGCCGAAGCAGACCCACTCGAGGCCACGGATGGGCTCGGGCACATGGCCGCGGATCTGGCAGACGCTGGTGACGCCGGTCCGGTTGATGCCGATGGACCGGTACATGCCCCGCTTGCCCGTGTCCCGGTGGATGTAGGGGTCGTAGTCCGTGCCCTGGTAGTGGGCGGACAGCAGATACTTCACGTCCTCCACGCACACCTTTCGATCCGGCGCCAGGCTCCAGGGGATGTCGTCGCTTTCGGGGCCGTACTCGGCGTTCGGCCCCTCCCAGCGGTGGGAGAAGGGGCACAGATACCTTCCCATGAACCAGGCTCGGGGGGTGTTGTAGATGTGGTCCATATCCCGGTGGGAGCCGAACACGTCCCGGGGGTTGAAGCGGCCGTTCTGGTTGCAGTCCAGGAAGTTCTCCGCCATGAACGCCCGCAGGTCCGCGGAACACATATGCGCTTCCTGCTTCCCAAAGGCGTCCTCTAAATCAAACTCATCCATGCCGAACTGGTTGGGGGCGATGACCACCCTGTCCTCGGGTACCTTCCGGGCCAGCCAGTGGTGGCCGCCCACGGTCTCCATCCACCAGATTTCGTTCTCGTCGTTGAAGGCGATGCCGTTAGATTCATAGGTGCCGTATTTTTCCAGCAGGGAAGCGAGGCGCAGCACCCCCTCCCGGGCGGTGCGGATATAGGGCAGCACCAGCACGATGATGTCCTCCTCGCCGATACCGCCGGGCACGTCCTTTTCGCCCCGCTTCCGGGCCTTTTGATACACCACCAGCGGGTCGGCCGAAAGGATGCGGGGATTGGAGGTGATGGTCTCCGTGGCGGTCATGCCCACGTTGGCCGAATTGATGCCCGTGGCCGCCCAGACGCCGTGGGAACGGTCCACGCTGGGGCAGGCGGTGTACCGGAGGGGCTCCTCGGGAAGGTCGATCTCCACATGGGAGAGGACGCTCTTATACTTCCGCTTCTGGTCCTTGGGCTCCACGACGACCAGCTTCTTTACGTCGAAGTGACCGTCGTCGGTCCGGGCGATCATGGTGGAAGAATCGTTGCTGGCGCGTTTGCCGACCAGGATGGTGGTGCAGGGCATGGGGTGCCTCCTTCATGGTTCATATTTTCGTTCCCAGTATACGCCTTGTTGGCACCAATTTACAAGTCAGTTCTTGCCGTTTTATTGACATCGGGATCGTTTTCTTCTATGATATTGAAGTCAAGATATGGAGGCGGCGATGGAAGAGACTCACCAGACACAACCGCATAGGGGACGGTGGCTTTGGCTGCTGCTGATGGGCCTCGTGCTGCTTGTCGGCGTTCCGGTGGGGGCCTATTATTGGCTCTATCGTCAGGTCCGGCCCCTGACGGAGTGGGAGATGACCGGCAGCTGCCCCCCGGCCTCCGCCCTTATGAAGGACGGGGGAGAGGCCCGCTGGTGCTTCGACACGGGAAAGATCAACTGGAAGCAGCCCGGCGAGGCGGTGGTCCTGGTGGCGGGGAAGGACGGCCCCCGCATCGCCATGGTTCGCCAGGCGGACACCACGGCCCCCGCGGCCCGGGGCGTTGCCTGGGTGCTGGGGCTGGATGAGGAACTGACCCCGGACAGGTTCATTGCGGACCTTGTGGACGCCCAGCTGGTGGGCGTGTCCTTTGAGGTGGCGCCGATGTTCCACACGGTGGGGGAGTGGCCCGTCAGGGTGCGCCTCGAGGACCTTTCCGGCAACGTAGGCTTTGTGGACACCACCTGCACCATTCTGGGCACGGTGGCCCACCTTTCCATAGAGGCGGGGGAAGAGGTGCCGCCGCTGCAGGCGTTTTTGCTAAAGGACGCCTCCTCCGGCCGGTTCGTCACCGATATCGACGCCATAGACACCAACCTGCCCGGGGTCTACACCATCGAGGTGGAGGCCGCAGGGCAGGTGTATGAGACCGCCCTCACCGTCACCGACACGGTGCCCCCGGTGTGCACCTTTAGCACCGCCGTCCCCTATGTCCGCACCGGACAGGCGATAGCTCCGGAGAGCCTGGTGGTGAGCGCCAGCGACGCCACCGCCCTGACCATAGGCTTTGATCCGGAGCCCGACTGGGAGCTGCGGGGCTATCAGACCCTTACCGTGGCCGTTGCCGACGCAGGGGGCAACCGGGTCACGGGGGAGGTCACCGTTCTCATCTCCGATCTTGAGCCCCTCACCTGGGAGGCCAGCCGCAAGGTCCTTTCCGGCGTGGCGGTGGCGGAGCGGCAGCGGGAGTTGGACAAGCATTTTGCCGCCGAGGTGAAGCTGGCCCGATTCGTGCCCAGGGCCCTGGGCTGCTTCGACGTGAACGCCCTGGTGGACGAGGTGCTCAACATCCAGCGGTTCTACGTGGTGGACACCGTGGCCCCCCGGCTGGCTTTTCCCGCAAAGCCCCTGGCGTACCTCGATCACCCCGCGGACCCTCAGGACCTGCTGGAGACGGCAGATGACGAGACGACCCTGGGCCTCTCCTATCTCGTTGAGCCCGATTGGACGCGGGAGGGGGAGCAGACAGTGGCCATCGCGGCGGTGGACGCGGCGGGGAATAGGACCGAGATCGAGGGTACCGTCAACATCGTGCCCGACACGCAGCCCCCCAAGATCTACGGGGCGGCCAGCCAGTATGTGTACATCGGCGACGCGGTGGCCTACTTTGCCCAGGTCTCGGCCGAGGACAACGCCGACGGGGAAGTATCATTGACGGTGGACAACTCCGCCGTGGATATCTACACCGCGGGCATCTACCCGGTGACCTACCATGCGGTGGATCGGGCGGGGAACGCCGCCGAGAAGACGGTGCGCCTCTACTTCATCCGGCCCTCGGTCACCGACGAGAAGCTTCAGGAGGCCGTGGACAAGGCGCTCAAAAAGATCGTCACCGACGATATGTCCATGGGCGAGAAGGCCTATGCCATCTTTCGCTACGTGAAGGGTACCTTTTTGAACACGGAGCGGTCCAACAAGCGGGACTGGAAGTATGAGGCCTGGCGGGGGCTCACCAATCGGCGGGGGGACTGCTTCACCATGAACGCGGCGGCCAAGGCGCTGCTGGAGAAGATCGGGGCCAAGACCATGTTTGTCATCCGCAACAGCGCCGCCCGACACTATTGGCTGCTGGTGGACCTGGGCACGGGCTGGTATCACTTCGATACCTACAACGACGGCCCCAGCCGCAAGTACGAGTGCTTCATGCTGACCACGGAGGAATGCTTGAAGCTGTACCCGACCTTCTGGAAGTACGATCAAAAGATTTACCCGGAGAGCGCCACGAAGAAGTTTGTGCGGGATTGGTAAAGGAGGCCCTTCGGGCCGCGATGTATGCCTGACGGCGTGAATTGATCTTCGGTCATGATATGGAGAGTTACATGAAGAAACGAAGCTGGTTCGCCCCCATATGCGCCCTCGTCCTGGCCGTCCTGCTCGTCTGGGGCCTGGGCAGGCTGGTGCGGCCCAAATACGCCTCCGGGATCACATTGGAGGGCAGCATGGTGGAGAACTGGTACGCCCACAGAAACGAGGGCCATCAGGTCCTCTTCGTGGGGGACTGCGAGGTCTACGAGAGCTTCTCTCCGGTGACCCTCTTCGATGAGTTCGGGGCCACCTCCTACATCCGGGGCAGCGCCCAGCAGCTCATGTGGCAGAGCTACTATCTGATTCACGAGATGCTCCAAACGCAGACCCCCCGGGCGGTGGTGCTGTCCGTCTGCTCGCTTAGGTATGCCGAGCCTCAGAGCGAGGCCTACAACCGCATGACATTGGACGGCATGCGCTTCGGTCGGGACAAGCTCGAGGCCGTTCGTGCGTCGCTGACGGCGGAGGAGAGCGAGCTCAGCTACTATGTGCCCCTGCTTCGCTACCATGACCGGCTCTTTGAGCTCACCGAGGAGGACGCCCGGTACCTGTTCACGGGGCCGGAGCTCACCTACAACGGCTACCTCATGCGCACGGAAATCGTGCCCTACACCCGGCTCCCGGCGGCCCCGGCCCTGCGGGAGGCGGCCTTCGGCGAGAAGCCGGTGGAGTACCTGGATCGGATCGTGGCCCTGTGCAGGGAGAAGGGGATCGAGCTCATCCTGGTGAAGAGCCCCTGCCTGTACCCGGCCTGGTACGAGGAGTGGGACGCCTGGCTGGGGGACTACGCCCAAAAGAACGGCATCGCCTACATCAACGCCATCCCCCTCATGGAGGAGATGGACATCGACCTGAATACCGACACCTACGACGGAGGCATCCACCTGAACGTCTACGGGGCGGAGAAATACACCCGGTGGCTGGGAGCATATCTCAGCGATCGGGGGCTCATAGAGGATCAGCGGCTGGACCCCATCGTCGCGGCCCGATACAGCGACCTTGGACGCCGCTACGAGCAGGAGAAACAAACGAGATCGGAGGCAAACGGATGAAGACAAAGATGCTTTGGACCCTGGCCATGGCCCTGGGGCTGGTCCTGTGGGGCTGCGGCAGCCAACCGGCGGCCCCCCAGCCCGTGGAGCGGGAGGGCGTGGTCTTTGTGGACCCCAACCGGGTCACGGCGGCCCCGGAGGCCACGGCGGCCCCGGTGACGGTGGAGACCGCCGCCGCGCCGACAGCGGCCACCCCGGAACCGGCGGAGGCCACGGCGACGGAACCCGAGGGGGAGGCCGCCCCGGCCCCGGAGCTGTATTTTGAGAGCAAGGGCGTCCGCATGGAGCCCTGGATGGAGGCGGCGCCGGTGCTTAGCGCCCTGGGCGACCCCATCGGCAGCTTTGAGGCCGACAGCTGCGCCTACATCGGCAAGGACCTGTTCTACTGGTACCCGGGCTTTGAGCTGACGGTGAACGAGGTGGAGGGGGTCAATAGGATCACCGCCATCACCGTGGCCGACGACACCGTGACCATCCCCCAGGGCCTTCGGATCTATGACGACGAGGAGAAGCTTCTCGACATCCTGGGCGGGACGGAAGCGAACGGCCTGTACACGTACCAGAACGGGCAGACCCTGCTGCTCATCCAGGTGAAGGAGGCCGAAGGCGACAGGCGCATCGCGTCCATGGAATATCGGGTGGCGGCAGACCAGTGAAGGAGCGACCTATGAAAAGCTTTTTGTCCTATTTGAATGCCACGGCGGACCGGCTGCCGGATAAGCTGGCCTTCTCCGACGGGGAAAACGGCCTGACCTTCTCGGAGCTCAGGCAAGCGGCGGCCAACGTGGGCGCCTGCCTTAAGAGCAAAGGGGCTATGGAGGAACCTGTTGGCGTGCTTATGGAGCGGAGCGCCAACCAGATCGCGGCCTTCCTGGGGGTGCTGGAAGCGGGATGCTTCTATGTGCCTCTCGATGAGCAGATGCCCCGGGAGCGGCTGGAGCGGATCGTGCGCACCCTCGGTCCCCGGTTCATCCTCACCGATCAAAAGCACCTGCCCGCGGCGGAACGGCTGTGTCCGGCGGCGGAGCATCTTCTATACGGCGGCGCGGCGGCCTTTCCCGGCCCGGCCCGGCTCCGGGACGAGAGCGAGGGGGACCCCCTCAGCTACGTGGTGTTCACCTCCGGCTCCACCGGGGAGCCCAAGGGCGTCAGCATCCGGGAAAGGAGCCTGCTTGACTACGCAGCCACGCTGCCCGAGGCATTGGGCTTCGACGAGAGCCTCATCTTCGGCATCCAGTCCCCCCTCTATTTCGACGCCTGGCTCAAGGAACTTTTGGGGGTCATGGTGAAGGGGGCCACGGCGTATCTCATCCCCCGGGAGCTGTTCGTGAACCCCATGGCCCTCATCGGGTACATAAACGAGCGGCGAATCAACGCCCTCTGCTGGGTGTCCTCCGCCTTCAGTTTGGTGTCCCGGCTCCGCACCTTCCTCGTTGTGGTGCCGGAGCATTTGAAGCTCATGTGCTTCGGCAGCGAAGTTCTGCCCGTAAAGCAGCTGGCGGCCTGGCAGAACGCCTGCCCGAATGCCCGCGTCTTCCAGCTCTACGGGGCCACGGAGTGCACGGGCATGAGCTTTTATCACCCCGTGGTCGGCCCCCAGGACCCGGAAAAGCCCATCCCCGTGGGCAAGCCCTTCCCCGGCACGAAGCTGTATCTTTTAGACGAGGAGGGGAAGCTCGGCACCGAGGGGGAGATCGTCATCGGCGGCCCCTCGGTCATGGCGGGGTACTATCATGACCCGGTCCGAACGAAAGCCGTCCTGATCCCCGATCCGGCCGCTCCCGACGCCGGCGAGCTGTGCTACCGCACCGGGGACATGGGCCGCCTCGATGAGAACGGGGACCTTATCTTCGTGGGCCGCCGAGACCAGCAGATCAAGCATATGGGCCATCGGGTGGAGCTGGGGGAGGTGGAAGCCGCCGCCCTGAGCCTCAATGGCGTCCACGAGGCCGCCTGTCTATACGTGGCGGACCGGCAGCGGATCGACCTCTTCTACACGGGCCCCGCCCAGCCCTGGGACCTGGTGGTGGGCCTCAAGCAGAAGCTGCCCGGCTACATGACCCCCAACCGCACCGAGCAGCGGACGGAATTGCCCCATTTGCCCAACGGGAAGATCGACCGGCGGGCCATCGAACAGAAGGAGTATAAAAAATGACCTTTGAACAGCTATTGGATATGCTGCGGGACATGCACCCGGATATCGACTTTAAGACGGCGGAGGGGCTCATCGACCGCAAGGTGCTCACCTCCTTCGACGTGGTGTCCATCGTGGCGGAGCTTTCCGAGACCTACGACGTGGAGCTGGGGGCGGTGGACATCGTGCCCGAGAACTTCAACAGCGCCCAGGCCCTCTTTGCTTTGATCCAAAGACGGGAAGAGGAGTAAATGACCTTTCTCTCCGGCGGCTTCCTCCTGCTGGTGCTGGGGCTGCTGATAATCAACTATGCTTTGCCCAAACGTTTCCGCTACCTTGCCTTGCTGGCGGGAAGCGTAGCCTTCTATGCCCTGGCGGGGAAGGGGTATCTGCCCTTCCTGTGCGTCACCATCCTTAGCGTCTACGGCACCGCGCGGCTCCTGGGCCGGAGCCTCGATGGGCAGAAGGCCTATGCGGCGGCGCATAAGAAGGACCTCTCCCGGGAGGCCCTGAGCGCCTACAAGAAGGCCCAGGGCCGAAAGCGGAACGCCCTGTTTTTCGCTTGCCTGCTGCTCAATCTGGGCCTGTTGGCGGCCCTCAAATACACCTCCTTCCTGCTGGGCGCCGTTCGCGCCCCCTTTGAGGTCCACTGGGTGCTGCCGCTGGGCATCTCCTTCTACACCTTCCAGTCCATCGGCTACCTCATCGACGTGAAGCGGGGCAAGTATAGGCCGGAAGGGAACCTCCTTCGCTACGCCCTCTTCGCCTCCTTCTTCCCCCAGATGATCCAGGGGCCCATCAGCCGTTACGACATGTTGTCAAAGACCCTCTACGAGGGGGCGGACTTGGATCCCGACCGCCTGGGCCGGGGCCTCGTGCGCATCCTCTGGGGGGCGGCGAAAAAGCTGCTGGTGGCGGACCGGCTTGCCCCCGCCCTGGCGCTGCTGTTCGGAACAGAGGCGGCCGCCTATCGGGGCGGCTGGGTGCTCTTGGGCATGGTCCTCTACGCCCTTAGGCTCTATGCGGATTTCACCGGCGGCATCGACATGGCCCTGGGCGTGGGCGAGCTCTTTGGCGTCGTTCTGTCCGAAAATTTCGATCGGCCCTACCTTTCCGGGAACATCGAGGAATACTGGACCCGCTGGCATATGACCATGGGCAGCTGGTTTCGGGATTACATCTTCTATCCCCTGAACGTCTCTAAGCCCTTCCTGCGCTGGACCAAGACCTTGCGGACGAAATTCGGCAGCGGCTTTCTCAGCCGCCTGCCCCTTTACGCGGCCACCCTGATCGTGTGGCTGGCCACCGGCGTGTGGCACGGGGCGGGCTGGAACTTCGCCCTCTGGGGCCTCACCAACGGCCTGGTCATCATCGCCTCCCTGACCCTACAACCCCTCTACGACCGCTTCCACGGCCGCTTCCCCGGCCTCAAAGAGAAAAAAGGCTACGGGGTCTTCCGGGTTCTCAGGACCTTCCTCCTCATGTGCCTCATCCGCCTGTGGGACTGCTATGCCGGCCCCGGGGGCGTGTGGGGGGCGTTCAGCTCCCTCTTCACCGCCTTCAACTACGGTGAGGTCCTCTCGAGCCTCTCGGTCCTGGGCCTCTCCGCCCCCGCCTGGGCCATCGTTCTTTCTATGGCCGCCCTGATGCTCCTTGTGTCCCTTACCAAGGGCGAGGGCTCCTTCCGCATGAAATACCTGGACACCCCCTGGCGGCTCTGGCTGGCCGCCCTGGCGCTGCTGCTCGTCTGCCTTCTTTTAGGCGCGTACGGCCCCGGCTATGTGGCTTCCGATTTCATCTACGGACAGTTCTGATCTCTCTGCTGGTATGTGTGTGCCCTTACCAAGGGAGAGGTTTTCTTTTGGCACACACATACTCTTTGAGCGTGATCATTATCATTATCATTCTCTTTCCTCTGATATCAGAGATTGTTCCTCTGATACCAACCGCTTTTTCTCTGCATGATGAAAAAAGCACGGTCGCTCAATCAACTTGTCATCCCGAGCTTGTCGAGGGATCTCTGAACGATGTTGGCGGGAACGAGTTGATTTGACACTGTATACGCTTTTGCGTTCAGAGATCCTTCGCTTCGCTCAGGATGACAGGGACTCGCTTGCGTACAAAAAAGCACGGTCGCTCAATCAACTTGTCATCCCGAGCTTGTCGAGGGATCTCT
>R21__coassemble_407_pt1 | contig 35845 bp, 29 predicted proteins | sample R21__metabat2_low_PE_052 | metagenome-assembled genome bin R21 | reverse complement strand
ACCCGCCGCTGCGCCCACTGAAGCTCCCAAGGCTGCGGATGCGACTGCGGAACCCGCCGCTGCGCCCACCGAAGCTCCCAAGGCTGCGGATGCGACTGCGGAACCCACCGCTGCGCCCACTGAGGAGCCTCTGCCCCCGGTGAAGGAGTATACCCTGAACGACTACTCCAGCAGCCTGGGCAACAACTGGAACCCCCACACCTGGGAGACCAACGCTGATGACGCCATCCTTGACTACCTCAGCAGCCCCTTCGTCAAAATGCAGGCGGAGAACACTGAGGACGGCATCTATCAGTGGGTCTACGAGATGGCCACCGAGATCAACGACGTGACCGCCACCCACCAGGATGACCTGACCAAGTACCCCGTGAAGCTCCCCGCGGGCGCCGATCCCTCCACCATCACCGAGGGCTACGTGTTCGAGCTGAAGCTGAACCCCAAGGCCTGCTGGCAGGACGGCACGCCCATCAATGCGGATTCCTACATCTACTCCATGAAGCAGCTGCTGGATCCCGACATGAAGAACTACCGGGCCAACCTGTATTACTCCGGTGAGTCCGCCATCGCCGGCGGCAACGGCTACTACAACTCCGACCTGGCCGGCCAGCCCATCTACTCGAATGCCGACGCCACCGTCGAAGCCGATAAGTTCTTTGTGGACCTGTCCGCCGACTGCACGTTCTTCGGAGGTCCCGCCAAGGACTACTATGAGGGCGGTTACGCCGACTACTTCAAGAATGAAGCCGGCGAAGACATCTTCACCACCTGGGGCGCTGCGGAAGGCTGGATCGAAGTCACCGACGAGATCAAGGCTGACCTGATCTTCATTGGCAACACCTTCGGCGATTCCAACCCCGAGGACTACAAAGAGTGGTGCTCCTACATCTCCGGTACCTACGAGGCCACTCCCTGGGAGAAGGTCGGTTTGTACAAGACCGATGATTACACCATCTACTACGTGATGGAGAACCCCATCGACTACTACTACGGCCTGACTTCCTTCACCTCCACCTGGCTGGTCTACGAGCCCTACTATGAGGCGGGCAAGGACACCACCGGCACCCTGGTGACCACCGACTACGGCACCGACGTGGAGAACACCATGTCCTACGGCCCCTACAAGCTGGAGTCCCTGCAGGAAGACAAGCAGATCGTCTTCACGCAGAACGAGAACTGGTACGGCTGGGAGAAGCAGGACAACGGTTCCCTCATCTCCACCACCCCCTACCTGGTGGACGGCGAGCACGTGCAGCGCTACCAGACCACCAAGATCATCATCAACGTCATGGATGACGACGCCGCCAAGCAGGCCTTCCTGAAGGGCGAGCTGGACAGCTGGGCGCCCACCTCTGAGGAGCTGATCACCTACGGTGCGTCCGATCGTCTGTACAAGGCCGACGAAAGCTACACCCAGTCCTTCTTCTTCAACACCGGTTTGGAGAACCTCAAGGAGATGGATAACTCCAAGGGCAACGTGAACTCCGTCGTCATGTCCAACGTCAACTTCCGTAAGGCCTTCAGCCTTGCCATCGACCGTGCCGAGTGGGTCACCGCCACCGCTGGCTACAAGCCCTCCTTCGGCCTCATGAACGACCAGTACTACTACGACTTCTACAACAACCCCGAGTCCTCCTACCGTTCCAGCGACGAAGCCATGCAGGCCGTCTGCGATCTGTATGAGGTGAAGTACGGCGAAGGCACCCCCTATGCCACGCTGAAGGACGCCTACAAGTCCATCAACGGCTACAACCTGACCATGGCCAAGGAGCTCATGGCCCAGGCCTGCAAGGAGCTGGTCGAGGCCGGCCTCTACAAAGCGGGCGACGAGATCAAGATCCGCGTGGCTTACAAGAAGGGCGCCCTGGATTCCGCCGACAACAAGCAGATGGAGCTGATGAACAAGTACATCAACGCCGCTGTGGAGGGCTCCGGCTTCGGCAAGGTCACCCTGGAGGTCCTCGGCAACATCAATGACCGGTACGCCGACACCTCCAAGGGCGAGTACGCCATCGGTTACGGCGCCTGGGGCGGTGCTCAGCTCTATCCGTTCCGCAACTTCCGCGTCTACTGCGACCCCGACTACGTGGATATCCACGAGGCCGGCTGCTGGGATCCCGCTACCGAGACCCTGACGCTGACCATCAACGGTGAGGAAGTCACCAAGACCTGGCAGGCCTGGTCCAACTCCATGACCGGCGCCGGCGAGTATGCCGCCGAGTCCAACGAGGTCAAGCTGGCCATCACCGCGGCGATGGAGACCGAGTACCTGAAGAAGTACTATCGTATTCCTTTGGCCACCTCCACCAGCTGCACGCTGCTCTCCTTCAAGGCCGACTACTACACCCCCGATTACAACCTGGCCTACGGCTGGGGCGGCCTTGAGCTCATGCGCTACAACTACGACGATGCCGAGTGGGCAGAGTTCCTCGCCAGCCAGAACGGCGCGCTGAACTACGAATAAGGAGCCCATGGGATCTCGATCCCGGGACGATATGTAACATTCTTCGCAGGGGGGAGAGGCTCTCCCCCCTGCGGATGTGTTATATTGGGGTTCCAACCCTGCTCGGACCGTCCGTTTTCTTTCCATCATGCGAAATGAAAATAAGGAGAAGCAAAAGCGGTGTGGAAATACGTTATTAAAAGACTTATTCTGATGGTGTTCACTCTGTTCATCATCGTGACCATGACCTTCGTCCTGGTGCACATCCTGCCCCGGGAAATGCCCACCGATAAGGTGCAGGCGCAGGCCATCGCGGCCCGCTGGGAAGCCTTAGGCTACAACAAACCCGTTCTGCAGCAGTTCTGGATCTATCTCAAAAACATTTTTACCAAGTGGGACTTCGGCACCTCCTGGTACATCTCTCCCCGCAAGCCGGCCCTGGAGGTGCTCACCAGCCGCTTTTTGCCCACGCTGCTGGTCAACTTCTATTCCATGCTCTTTTCCGTGCCCGTGGGCATCGCGCTGGGCGTATACGCGGCTATTCGTAAAAACAAATGGGACGACTCCCTGATCAGCACCATGGTCATGGTGTTTATTTCCGTGCCCAGCTATGTATACGCCTTCCTCGTGCAGTATTTCCTGTATTTCAAATTGGGCTGGCTGCCGTTGACCATGTATTCCCTGGCCGACGCGGGCGGCTCCTACTTTACGGGAAAGATGTTCGTCAGCATGATCCCGGCGGTCATCGCCCTCTCCTTCGGCTCCATCGCGGGCTATACCCGGTTCGTCCGGGCGGAGCTCACCGAGTCTTTGACCAGTGAATATATGCTGCTGGCCCGCACCAAGGGCCTGACCCGAGCCCAGGCCACGGCCCGGCATGCGCTGAAAAACGCCATGGTGCCCATCCTGCCCAGCATCCTGTCCGAGTTCATCGGGCTTCTGGCGGGCTCCATGATCATTGAGCGGATCTTCTCCATCCCCGGCGTAGGCCAGCTGTATATCCGCTCGTTGAACCTGTTCGATTACGATGTGTTCATGATGGACTGCGTGTTCTACACCTTCATCGGCCTGCTGGCCGGTATCGTGCTGGACCTCAGCTATGGGTTCATCGACCCGCGCATCAGAATGGGGGAAAAATAACATGGCAGACAACAATAAGAAGATCAGCCCCGAGCTGTTTACCTTTGTCAACATGGGCGAGCGTCTCACCGACGTGAAGTTCGACGACAAGCCCATCGGCTACTTCAAGGACGCCTGGATCCGCTTCCGCAAGAACAAGGCCTCCGTGGTGGCGGCCGGCATCATCCTGCTCATCTTCCTCTTCTCCATTGTGGCGCCGTTTTTGACCAAGAACGAAAACGGCTTCATGGACACCTACTACGCCAAGAAGGGGCCCTACGTCTACGGTCTCAACAAGGATGGGTTCATGGACGGCGGCGTGGACCGTGACTTCTCCGAGGTGGGCCTCATCACCAAGGTGGCCATCGGCATCGGCGCCGAGGACTGGGACGCCCATGGCGCCACGCTGGAGGAGGGCATGGCCAGCATCCAGCAGCCCATGATGGAGATCAGCGAGCCGGAGGTCCGGCTGGACGCGGCCAAGAAGGAGAAGCGGTACTACCACGGCCGGGTCAACGCCTACGCCGAGGTGGGCTTCCTCTATAAGAGCATCGAACAGGCTGAGCTCCAGAAGATGAAGGACTGGGAGGCCGAGACGGGGCTTCACCTCCTGTACCCCCTGGTGGAGGAAAATGCCTACAACGTGGACCCCACCGACGCCAACAACTGGTATAAGACCAAAAAGCATCAGCCCCAGTACACCAACGATAAGGGCAAGGTCAAGGCCCTGGATATCGAGCCCGGCCTCACGGGCCTGCAGCTGGAGGACAACTACAAGCGGGACGCCGACGGCAACCCCATCTACTATGAGTACACCGGCGGCGGCACGCTGGAGACGGCGGCCTACAAGGTCCGGGTCCTCTACAGCCACTACTACATCTATAAGAACGGCTTCGAGCCCCGGTACTTCTTTGGCACCGACAGCCAGGGCTACGATCTGATGCTCCGCCTGGCCGGCGGTCTGCGGCTGAGCCTGCTCCTTGCCGTCAGCGTGTCCGTGATTAACTTCATCATCGGCGCGGCCTACGGCGCCATCGAGGGCTTCTACGGCGGCCTCACCGACCTGTTGATGGAGCGTGTGTCCGATATCTTGAGCGGTGTGCCCTTCATCATCGTGGCCACCCTCTTCCAGATCCACCTGTCGGCCAAGCTGGGCGCCATCCCCTGCCTGCTGTTCGCGTATATCCTGAACGGCTGGATAGGCATCGCCTACCGGGTCAGGACCCAGTTCTACCGCTTCAAGAAGCAGGAGTTCGTTCTGGCGGCCCGCACCCTGGGCGCTCGGGACAGACGCCTCATCTGGAAGCACATCTTCCCCAATTCCCTGGGCACCATCGTCACCTCGACGGCGTTGATCATCCCGGGCGTCATCTTCAACGAGAGTATGTTGAGCTATTTGGGCATCGTCAAGCTGGGCACGGCCCAGACCACGTCCTTGGGCACCTTGCTGGCCGACGCCAGCGCCATCTGGACCAACTACCCCCATTTGATGATCCTGCCAGCTTTGTTCATTTCCCTGCTGGAGATTTCGTTCAACCTGTTCGGCAACGGACTCAGAGACGCCTTCAACCCGTCCCTGCGCAACGTGGAGGATTGATGTATGGATAATATTTTGGAAGTCAAAAACCTGAAGGTCTCCTTCCGCACCCAGGCGGGCACCTTGAAGGCCGTGCGCGATATCTCTCTCGATCTCAAGCGGGGCAAGACGCTGGCCATCGTGGGCGAGTCCGGTTCCGGCAAATCGGTGACAGCCAAGGCCATATTGGGCATTCTGGCCGGCAACACCATCATTGAGGGCGGCGAGATCCTCTACGACGGCAAGGACCTTTTGAAGATCACCGAGGAGGATTTTCACAACATCCGGGGCGACAAGATCTCCATGATCTTCCAGGACCCCCTGTCCTCCCTGGACCCCATCGTGAAGATCGGCAAGCAGATCACCGAAGCTATGCTGCTCAAGAGCAGCACCAACCGGCGGGAAGCCAAAAAGGAATTCAATGGTCGCCTCAGTATCCTGCAAAAGTCCATGGTCAGCGCCCTGGGCGAAGGCCACAGCGGCGAGATCGACGAGCTCTGCAAGACCTTCAACAAGACCTGCATCGAGGCCAACCATCTGGAGAACGCCTACAACATCGCCTATACCGGCGCGGCGGATCTGCTCTCCTACACCGAGGATTTCCTCTTCAAGGCAGAGAAAAACCAGAAGCTGGATGTGAAGAGCCTGCTGAGGGACTACAAGTCCCGCCTCGGGAAGGTCAAGAATCCCTTCCTCACCCGGGGCCTCGACGAGCGCATCGAGACCATGGCCGGAGAGCTGGGGGACGCCGCCCGGGCCTATGTGCCCAAGACCGGCGACATGACCGGCGTGGTGGCGGCCATGCAGAAGCTGGAAGCCCTGCTCAAGGAGATCACCGGCGAGGAGCGCCCCGACTTCGTCAGCATCGCCTACTACAAGCTCTATGACCCCGAAGCCAAGCTGGATCGGCCCCAGGCGGAGCTGGAAAACGTGGCCCGCAAGTTCATGAACGAAAAGTTCCTGGACCGGTTCTATGAGGTGGAGCAGAAGGCGGTCACCTATTCCTATGAGACGGCTCTGAGCAAGAAGAAGGACGTGCTGCCCCTGCTGGACGAGGCCCATCAGTTCTTCTGCACGGACTTCACCAAGGCGGACGCCAAAACGAAGTGCAAGGCCCTGTCCGACCAGATCGAAGGGTCCATCGACCAGCTGGAATACATCAAGGACAGTCGGGCGTACACCTTCCGCAACGCCCTCAATAACGCCATCAAGAACTACTTCTACTACCTGAAGCGGAACCCCAAGGAGGAAGCCCGGTACGCCCGCCAGACCAAGCGGCGGGAGCGGCTCATCGCCCGGGGCAAGACCGTCACCTGGAAGGTGGTCCCCAAGGTGGTCTATGAGAAGGAGGAGCTGCGCGCCAACATCCTGACCGTCATCGACCGTCTGAAGGAGCATTACGAGGAATACATCGCCGCCGCCCCCTCCATGGACTACGTGGATCGGAGCCGGAAGCTGGTGAAGCACTTCAGGGATAAGGCCTCCGAAGTGGTCTATCGGGTCACCAAGAGCATGGCCAAGGAAAAGGCCATCAAGCTCATGGAGGAGGTGGGCATCCACGAACCCCGCCTTCGGTACAACCAGTACCCCTTCGAGTTCTCCGGCGGCATGCGGCAGCGTATCGTCATCGCCATCGCGTTGGCGGCCAACCCCGACATCCTGATCTGCGACGAGCCCACCACGGCGCTCGACGTGACCATCCAGTCCCAGATCCTGGAGCTCATCAACCGCCTGAAGGCGGAGCGGGGCCTTTCCATCATCTTCATCACCCATGATTTGGGCGTTGTGGCCAACATGGCGGACGATATCGCCGTCATGTACGCCGGCAAGATCGTGGAATACGGCACGGCGGACGACATCTTCTACGATCCCCGCCATCCCTACACCTGGGCGCTGCTTTCCTCCATGCCGGACCTGGACACCAAGGAGAAGCTGGACGCCATCCCCGGCACCCCGCCCAACATGATCTATCCGCCCAAGGGCGACGCCTTTGCGGCCCGGAACAAGTACGCCATGCAGATCGACTACGAGGAGCATCCGCCCTTCTTCAAGGTGTCCGACACCCACTACGCGGCCACCTGGCTGCTCCATCCGGACGCCCCCAAGGTGGAGGTCCCCAAGGCGATCACCGACCGTATCCGCCGCATGACCGAAAGACTGGAGGGAGGTACCGAAAATGGCTGACAATCGGGAAGTACTGCTGAAAGTAGAAAATCTCTGCCAATACTTCGGGCCCACCAAGGCCGTGGACAACGTGAGCTTCGACATCTATAAGGGCGAGGTCTTCGGTCTCGTGGGCGAGTCCGGCTGCGGCAAGACCACCACCGGCCGTTCCATCATCAAGATCTACGACATCACCTCCGGCAACATCTACTTCAAGGGCCAGCGCATCTGCGCCGGCACCAAGTCCTACCGGGACGCCATCAAGGACGCCCAGAAGGAGAAGAAGACGTGCTCGGATTCGAAGCGTTTGGCGGAGCTCGATGAGATCATCGCCAAGAACAGGGAAGAGATCAAGCGGGCCAAGTTTGATCACAAGAACTCCGATAGGGAATACGCCAAGAAGCTGGTGGCCAAGACCAGGGCCGAATACGAGGAGAAGCTGAAGAACGCCTCTGCCCAGGATCAGCCCAAGCTGGAAAAGGCGTATAGGGACGCCCTGCGGGTGGCCAAGAACACCAAGCTCATCACCCAGATCCAGATGATCTATCAGGATCCCGTGGCCTCCCTGGACCCCCGTATGACCGTGCGGGAGATCATCTCCGAGGGCCTGGTCATCAACGGCATCAAGGATAAGGACTACATCGACAAGAGGGTGTACGAGATGCTGGAGCTGGTAGGCCTGGTTAGGGAGCATGCGGGCCGGTATCCCCACGAGTTCTCCGGCGGCCAGCGGCAGCGCATCGGCATCGCCCGGTCCATCGTCATGAATCCGGAGCTGCTCATCGCCGACGAGCCCATTTCCGCCCTGGACGTGTCCATTCAGGCCCAGGTCATCAACCTGCTCAACGAGCTGCGGGAGCAGCTGGGGCTGACCATCCTCTTCATCGCCCACGACCTCAGTGTGGTCAAATACTTCTCGGGCCGCATCGGCGTCATGTACTACGGCAACATGGTGGAGCTGGCGGAGACGGAGGAGCTGTTCGCTCATCCCATGCACCCCTACACCCGCTCCCTCCTGTCCGCCATCCCTCTGCCGGACCCCCGTTCGGAGAAGAAGCGGACCCGTATCATCTACAACGCCATCGCCGAGCACGACTACAGCACCCAGAAGCCCTCCATGCGGGAGATCCTCCCCGGCCACTTCGTCTACTGCAACGACGTGGAGGAGCAGCGGTATAAAGAGGAGTACTGCCGTTGAGCGAAGAAGAGCGTTCCCTGAAGGCAAAGCTGATCTCCTACGGCATCTGCCTCGCCGTGGCGGTGGGGCTCCTGCTGCTGGTGCTGGAGATCAACGGCTACTGGGCCAGCGAGGAGCCCATGGACCGGGCGCGGATCCTCTCGGACGGGTTCTCCATTCCCGGCGCCTTGCTGGTGCTGACGGCGGGCATCCTGTACGTCAGCGGGCAGGGCACCTTCAACGGCGTCCTGTTCGGTCTCAAGCGAGCCAAGGAGATCCTGCTGCCCTTCCTGCCGTCGGAGTACGTGCCCTACCGGGAGTTCGTGAAGCGGCGGGCAAAGAAGAGGGTCACCGGATACGGCTGCCTCTTCTTCACGGGCCTGGCCTTTCTGCTGATCGGCATCGTGCTGATCGTTCGGTTCAACCGACTGTACCCATAGCGGTGTGCCTTTGCCCCCCTTTCCCCAGCGGAAGGGGGCATTTTATATATTCGTTCCGCCGGGGAAAAATCCCTTGCGCTTTATTTGGACCGTGCTACAATGGATGCGGAGAAAGGCATCTATGGGGCAGAAAGCGGAGGCGCGCTTTCGGGCGCTGCTCAACGAGATCGAGGAACTGCACAACATCAGCCAGACCCTTTCCCGGGACATGCGGGTGGTGATGCCCCCTGCTGCCGCTTCCTACCGGAGCCGGGAGATGGGGTATCTGGCCGGGCGGCTTCGGGTTTGCAGACGACCCCCTCACCGGCCTCATGGACCAGTGGGAGGCGGGGGACACCCGGACGGAGATGGACGGCCTGTTCGCCACCCTGAAAGGGAAGCTGGTGCCCCTGCTGCAGCAGCTTCGCAACCTGCCCCAGCCGGACCGGACGCCCCTGATGGGCGCCTTCCCCAAGGAAAAGCAGAAGGCCTTCTGCCGCCGGGTCCTGGAGGCCGTGGGCTTCGACTTCACCCGGGGGCGGACGGACGAGAGCCCCCACCCCTACACCACCTTCAACCACCGGCGGGACGTGCGCATCACCTGCCGCTATTTCGAGGACGACTTCACCCGGGCCACCATGTCCAGCCTCCACGAGGGCGGCCACGCCATCTACTGGCAAAACTTGGGTCCGGAGCTGGACGGGACGCCCTTAGCGAGGTCCTCCTCGCTGGCTATGGACGAGTCCCAGGCCCGCTTTTTGGAGTGCATGGTGGGCCGGAGCCTGCCTTTCTGGGAGTGGGCGCTGCCGGTGGCTTGCCGATACTTCCCGACCCTCGAGGATGTGTCGCCGGAAGCCTTCTGGCGGGGGCTCAACGGCCTGCGCATTTCGCCCCTGCGGCTGGGAGCCGACGAGCTTACCTACACCCTCCATATCCTGCTCCGGTACGAGCTGGAAAAGGCCCTGTTTGACGGGACCTTGTCCTTTAGGGACCTGCCCGAAGCCTGGAACGAAAAGTCGGAACAGTATTTGGGCGTCCGGCCCCGGACCGACGCCGAGGGCGTGCTCCAGGACATGCACTGGTTCAGCGGCTACATCGGCTACTTTCAGAGCTACACCCTGGGGAATGTGTACGCCAGCCAGTTTCTGTGCTCCATGGCGCGGGACGTGCCGGACCTCTTCGACCGGGTCCGCCGGGGGGGACTTCGCCAAGCTGAAGGCTTGGAACAGGGAACACATCCACCGCTTCGGCGTCGCCAGATCCGCCCGCCAGATCCTGCGGGACGCCACGGGGGAGGAGCTGAACGTGGATCGGTACATCGGCTATCTCAAGGAAAAATACGCCCGCGTCTACGGGCTGAAGGCATAGGACCCAACTTATATTTTTAGGAGGAAAGCGATCATGGCTAATTCGGTGCAGGACATCCTGCGGCTCATACGGGACGAAGAGATTCAGATGGTGGACTTCAAGATGGTGGACATCCACGGCCAGTTCCGCCACGTGACCATCCCCGCCGAGAACTTCAGCGAGGACATGATGACGGACGGGGTGGGCTTCGACGCCTCCAACTACGGCTATGCCGTGGTGGAAAAGAGCGACATGGTCTTTATCCCGGATCTGGACACGGCCTATATCGACCCCTTCTGCGACGTGAAGACCCTGTCCATGACCGGCAACGCCATGGTCATCGACTATCCGGCGAACCGGCCCCTGGACCAGTACCCCCGGAATATCGTCCGGGCGGCGGAGGACTACATGCGCGCCACCGGCATCGCGGACACCATGCTGGTGCTGCCGGAGTTCGAGTTCTACCTCTTCGACCGGATCAACTGGGAGGTGAAGCCCGGCTCCATCGGCATGAGCCTGGACGCCGAGCAGTCCTACTGGAACAGCGCCTCCAACGGCAAGGGCTATGTGGTCCCCTACCAGAGGGCCTATCATGTGGCCAAGCCCCTGGACCGCACCTATGAGTGCCGCAGCGAGATGTGCCTTCGGATGCAGGAGGCGGGCATCCCCGTGAAGTATCACCATCCCGAGGTGGGCGCCTCCGGCCAGTTCGAGATCGAGCCCAAGCTGGGGGAGATGTCCAAGATGGCCGACGCCACCATGCTGGTGAAGTACATCGTCCGCAACACCGCCATGAAGTACGGCAAGACCGCCACCTTCATGCCCAAGCCCGTCTACGGCGAGGCCGGCAGCGGTATGCACGTGCACATGCTGCTCTTAAAGGACGGGGAGCCCGTCTTCTCCGACGACGCCGGCTACGCCCACCTTTCCAAGGAAGCCCACTGGTTCATGGGCGGACTGCTCAAGCATATCGCCTCCCTCTGCGCCATCACCAACCCCAGCACCAACTCCTTCAAGCGGCTGGTGCCCGGCTTCGAGGCGCCCGTGACCGTGGGCTACGCCACCTCCAACCGGAGCGCGGTCATCCGCATCCCCGCCTACGCCAAGTCTCCCAAGCTCCGCCGGTTCGAGATCCGGAACCCGGACGCCACCTGCAACCCCTACTTCTGCTACGCGGCGCTGCTGATGGCGGGCCTGGACGGCATCCAGAACAGGATCGACCCCCATGAGAACGGCTGGGGCCCCTACGATATGAACCTCTACAGCCTCTCCGACGAGGAGAAGGCGAAGCTCCACCACCTGCCCACGTCCCTGGACGGGGCCCTGGACGCCCTGGAGGCGGACCACGAGTACCTGACGAAGGGCGGCGTGTTCCCGGAGCGGCTCATCCGCAACTTCATCGCCGGGAAGCGGAAGGAGTGCGTGGAGCTTGCCAAGATCCCCCATCCCGCGGAGTTCGACAAGTATTACAACGCCTGAGCCGCCTGAGGAAAGAGCATGTCGTCTTTCGATGAAAAGAGAGAAGCCCTGCAGCAGCGGCGGGACACGGGAAAGAAGCTGATGAAGAGCGCCCTGTTCCTGCTGGTGTTCCTGGGATTCATGGCCCTGTTCATGGTGCCCATGGGCATGAGCAACGCCATCAACACCATGATGAACACCGCCTATCGCATTTTGCTGGACACGGTGTTCTACATCATGGCCATCGCCGTGCTGGCGGGAGCCCTTTCGGAGATGCTGACGGAGTTCGGTGTGCTGGAGCTGTTCAACTTCCTGCTTTCGCCGTTGATGAATCCCCTCTACGGCATGCCCGGGGCGGCGGCCCTGGGGGTGGTGTCCACCTATTTTTCCGACAACCCCTCCATACTGGCCCTGGCTAAGGAGCAGCAGTACCGGCGGTACTTCAAGGCGTACCAGATCCCGGCCCTCACCAATCTGGGCACGGCCTTCGGCATGGGGCTCATCGTCACCAGCTATATGGCGGGGCTCTCCGCCACCACGGGCATGAAGCTGGGGCGGGCGGTCCTGTGCGGCAATCTGGGCGCGGTGGTGGGCAGCATCATTAGCACAAGGCTGTTGCTTATCTTCAGCAAGAAGCTATACGGCACCGAGACGCTGGCCCTGTCCCCCCGGGAGATGGGCCAGCTCACCGACGAGGACAAGCAGCCCAAGAAGGGATTCATGCTGCGGCTGTTGAACTCCCTCATGGAGGGCGGCAAAAACGGCGTGGAGCTGGGCCTCGGGATCATCCCCGGGGTGCTGGTCATCTGCACCATCGTCATGATGCTGACCTACGGGCCCTCCGCCGCCGGGACATACACCGGCGCGGCCTACGAGGGCATACGCGTCCTGCCCCTGCTGGGGGACAAGCTGCAGTTCCTCTTCAAGCCCCTCTTCGGGTTCACCTCCTCCGCCTGCGTGTCCGTGCCCATCACGGCCCTCGGGTCCGCCGGCGCGTCGCTGGGCATGGTGCCGGAGCTCCTCCGGGAGGGGGCGGCGGGTGCCAACGACATCGCCGTGTTCACCGGCATGTGCATGTGCTGGAGCGGGTATCTGTCCACCCACGTATCCATGATGGATATGCTTCGCTGCAACGAGCTGGTGGGAAGGTCCATCCTCTCGCACACCATCGGCGGCTTGTGTGCGGGTATTGCGGCCCACTGGCTGTTTGTGGTATTATCTCTTATATAAGCTTGTTTTTGCCGCTTTTTCTCTTTCTACAAAGAGAAAAAGCGGCAGAAAAAGAGAAACTTAAGAAGATAGCTATGCCTGTGAAGAAAAGCTATACATCTTCTTAAAGTTCTTTTTGGATCTTTTTTTCAAGAAAAAGATCCGGGCTTTCATTCATTCCAATATAAGGTGCCTTCTTATGAAAAAAATGATCGTCCTCATCCTGTGCCTCTGCTGCCTGCTGGCCTGCGCGCAGACCGCCCGGGTGGAATACCCTCGGCCCACCGCCGCCCCCACGGAAGCGCCCACTGCCGAGCCTACGCCGGAGCCTACGCCCACCCCCGAACCGACCCCCACGCCCACGCCGGAGCCGGTGGCGGTGAACGGGGCGCTGTTCGATTGGGACGCGGAAGCCATCGCCTTGGAAGGCCAGATCGCCGACCCCGCCGAAATACGGGAAGGTCTTCTGGGCCTGTCCTCCTTACGGTCGGTGGCTTTGGACCGCGTCGTCCCCGACGGGGGCATCGCCGCCTGGGCGGAGAATTGGGCCGCTATGGAGGCGGAGTTCCCGGAGGTCGAATTCACCTGTCGCGACCTCTATCAGGGGGTGGAGGCCGAAACCGTCGCCGATTTCGCGCCTATGGCTTTGCCGGAAGGGGAGCTGGAAGCTATTCTGGCGGTCTTTCCCAACCTAAAGGCCCTGGATCTGACGGGCCTCGCCCTGCCCCGGGCAGAGCTGGCCCCCCTCGTGCACCAGGCGTCGAACCTGGCGGTGCGCTGGCAGGACGAGACCTTCGGCCCCTCCGATTCCGCCGCGACGGCCCTTGCCTTCGCCGCGCCGGTGGACGTGGCGGCCGTGACGGATTACCTTGTTTGCTTCCCCCATCTTGAGGAGGTGGACCTGCTGTCCGCCGAGCTTACGGAGGCGGAGGGCGACGGCCTCAGCGCCGCTTTCCCCCAGGTGGCGTTCCATCGGATGGTGACCCTCAACGGACGGCAGCTGGACAGCTTCACGGAGGAGCTGGACCTGAGCCGCAACGCCATCCAGGACTATGACGCCTTTTCGGATGCCCTGGGCCGCTTCCCCAAGCTACGGCGCCTGGATATGCACCTGTGCAATTTGAAAAACGAGCAGCTGGCCGCCCTGCGGGACCGGTACCCCGGCATCCAGGTGGTCTGGACGGTGAAGCTGGGCCGGTGGCAGGTGCGCACCGACGCCGTGGCCTTCTCCACCAAGCAGGGCTCCAACACCACCCAGCGCCTGTATTCCGTCACCGCCCAGGTGCTCCAATACTGCCCCGATCTGGTGGCACTGGATCTCGGGCACAACGCCCTCGACGATATCTCCTGGCTGGAGCATCTGCCCAAGCTCCAGGTGCTGATCCTGGCGGACAACAAGATAAAGGACGTCACCCCCATCGCGTCATTGAAGCATCTCAAATACTTGGAGCTGTTCATGAATCCCTTCCGGGACATCCAGCCCCTCTCCGCCCTGTCGGAGCTGCTGGACGTGAACTTGTGCATCACCCGGACGGCGGATCTTACCCCCCTGCTCAGCTGCAAAAAGCTGGAGCGCATCTGGATCGGCCATCAGACCCAGGACTATTGCTCACAAGAAAGCCTTCAGGACCTCCTGAAGGCATTTCCCGATGCGATATATGATTTGACCTCCGTGTCCTGCACCAATTTGGGCTGGCGGGAGCATCCCCGCTACGATGCCTATATCGAGATGTTCCGCAGCAACACGGTGGTGCCGCCCTTCGTGCCGGAGGAGTGATCAGTTCGTGCCCTCACCCTCCGTCGCCTCAGCCTCCGGCTCAACCTCCGGTTCCGCGCCTACGGCGTCGTTCTCCAGGAACATGATGATGTCCGAGAGGCCCCGGATGTTGGTGTAGCGGGCGGCGCCCCGGGTGGAGACGGTGGAAAGCTCCCGGCCCATGAACACCAGCGAGGTGGAGTGGCCCCCGTCCAGGTTATAGGCGAGCCGGGCGCCGAAGCGCAGGAAGACATCCGTCAGCCCCGCATAGGAAAGGGCCGTCTGCCGTTCCCGCAGGCACACCACGGCGATGTAGTGGAAGGGATCCGAGTACCCGAAGCCCACCCGGGCCGTGGAAATGTCGAATCCATCGTTTTTATAGTACGCCTGTCCATCCAGCACCAGCAGCGGGCCGAAGCAGAAGCTGTCCCGAACGCCCATCTCCTGAAGCTGTTCCGCGTTGATGGCGCCGTTGGGGTAGTATTGCAGCGTCCCGTCAGGCAGGATGGCCATGGTGGTGGTCTCCGCCCGGTTGTAGTAGACCACGCCGTTGCGGATCATGACGGCCTTGCGGTTGGCGGTCCAGCCGATGTAGTCGCCGGTGAAGGCCAGCACCGCATGATGCTGCCGGGCCTGCTCCTCGGACAGGACTGCAGGCATGGTGATATAGTTGCCGGCAGCCTCGGGCTTGGTGACCCGTCCACTGGGGAGACTATCCCTGGTGGCCAGCATGTCCGCCCGGAACAGCTCCCGATCCCCGGAATAGTCGATGCAGATCACAGCGACACCCTGCTGGTCCATGTACAGCCAGGGCCCGTAGTCCTCGTCCTCGCCCTGGATGTAGAAGGTGGCGACGGCCTCCGCCCTGTGCTGGGCGGTCACCGCCGGGGAGGTCCATTCGGAGGCGAATACCGGCGTTTGAGGCGTCTGGGCCGGAACGAGGCCCACCGTCAGCACCGTGCCGTCCAGCCGAAGACCGGCGGTGTGATAGCTGCCCGCGGCTACGGCGGCCACTTCCGTCCAGTTGCTTACATCGCACTGGCCCGCGCCGTTATCGCCCGTGGCCACCACGGTGCCGTCCGCCTTCAAGCCCACGGTGGTGCAGGCGCCGCAGGAAACGGCCACGATGTCCGTCCAGCCGCCTACGTCGCATTGACCATAGGTATCGTCGCCCGTAGCCGCCACGGTGCCGTCCGCCTTCAGGCCCACCGTGTGATAGAGCCCGGCGGAGATGGCGATCACATCGGTCCAGTCCTCCACGTTGCACTGGCCGTGGTCGTTGGTGCCGCAGGCCACAACGATGCCGTCGCTGGACAGGGCCACCGAGTGCCAGGCGCCGGCGGCCACGTCCTTCATGCCGTCCCAATTCTCCGCAGGGAACCTGTCCAGGGCTTCGCTGCCCACCAGGGTCACGTGGCCGTTCTCCTGGAGGATCAGGGCGTGGACCAGGCCGGGGGCCACCTTCTTCACGTCCGTCAGGGACGCGAGCAGCTCCTCCGCGCCGAAGGTTTCCCCGCAGGTCACGATACGACCCTTTGAAATATAGAACACGCTGGTGAGGCCGGAGAACACCTTGTCCGCCTCCTGAGGCGCAGCGGCGTATCGGCCGTCTCCGGCGATCCAGGGCGCCGTGCCCGCCGCGGCGGTGTGCCAGGCGCCAGCGGAGAGCTGGTCCACGGCGGTCGCTGTGTATTCCCGGCGGCGCTGCTCCCGCCAGACCACCTTCTCCTTTTCCAATTCCTCCGCCGCAGCCTGCCCCTCCGCGGTGCCGAGAGCCATGAGGGCGGCGATGCCTTCGTCGAAGTTGGCGCCGGTGAAGACGGCCTTGGCCGCGGCAAAGTTCATCCGCGTTTCGATGGCCTCAGCCCGTCGGGCGGCGTCCTTATAGCCGTTCAGGGCCCTAAAGCCGGCCAGGGCCTCCTCGTCCTTGCCCGCCTGTTCAAACAGATCCGCCCTGGTATAGGCTTGTGCACTGGCCTTATCCTGCTCTTCGGCGGCTTCCTGGTCCGCCAAGGCCTGACGAAGGGCCTGGGTCCGTTCCGGGTCCCGATCCTTCAAAAGATCCGCGGCGTATGCGTACTCGCCCGCCGCCTCCGCCCGGTCCGCCTCCGCCAGCAGCAGCGCGGCGAGCCGCTGGTTCAGGGCGGCCACCTGCTTTTGGGCCAGGGGGTTGTGGGAAAGCTGCTTCGCCGTAAAGGTCAATATCCCCTTCGCTTCCGTGTAGGACGCCGTTTCGCTGGCGGTCATGGCGGCTTCGTACATTTCCTGCGCCGGTCGGTACAGGATGGCGTAGACCCCACCTGCGGCCAACGCCAGCAGGATAATGGCACCGGCGATCATCAGCCAGAGCTTCTTCATAGTTCCTCCCAAGTTTCTTCTTATTGCATATACATAGTTATTTTACCCAAAATCGCATGTTCCGTCAATAACCACTTCGCCCTTTACAGGGGAAAGGGTATGTGATATAGTTCCTGTCGGGGGTACCATACTATGAAAAAAATCCACTATGCCTGGGTCATCTGCCTGTGCGGGCTGTGGCTGTTCGTGTGCAACATGGGCCTGTGCAGCAACATTCTGTCGGTGTATCTGCCCTTCATTGAAGCGAGCGGCCTCAGCGACAGCATGGGCAGCGCCATCCTCTCCATCCGGTGCCTCTTTTCCTTCGCCGTGACCTTTCTGGTGGAGCTTTACTACCGCAAGCTTTCCCTGCGCACAGGAATTCTGCTGGCGTCCCTGATCGGCGTCGCTTCCACCCTGATCTACTCCATTGGCGGCAGCGCCTTCCTGTACTATTCCGGTGCAGCTCTGGGCGGCATCGCCTACGGCCTGGGCGCCATCTACCCCACGTCACTTTTGCTTTCCCGCTGGTTCCATACCCACCGGGGCCTTGCTCTGGGCATCAGCTCCGCTGGCTCCGGCGTAGCGGCCATGGCCTTTTCGCCCCTGGTATCGGCCCTGGTGCTGAAATACTCCCTGCGCACTACCTTCCTGCTGCAGGGGGGGTTCATGCTGGTGAGCGCTTTTATCGTGTTCCTGCTCCTTCGGAACGATCCCCAGGAGAAGGGCCTGACCCCCTACGGCGAGGACGGGGAGAACGGCACGAAAACCCGGCTGCAGGAGGGGCCTGCCAGCCTGCCGCAAACAGTGCTGTGGATGCTGGCCCTCATGATGCTGCTCATCGGCGGCGCGGGCCAGGCGTTCTCGGGCCATCTGTCGGTGCTTTCAAGAAGCTGCGGCTACAGCGTCCGGGCGGCGGCCACAGTGGTTTCCCTGCAGGGCGGGGTCCTGGTGTGCAGCAAGCTCCTGTCGGGGGACATGGCGGATAAATTCGGACCCAAGCGGTGCACCACCCTGCTGATGATCGTCTTTATTCTGGGCAGCGCCCTGGTCCAGCTTATGAACGGGGTGAGCCTCTTCTGGTGCTTTGCGCCGGTGGCTCTCATGGGCTTCGGCGCCTCGGTCTACAACGTGGGCCCGCCCCTGTGGGCCGCTGACCTCTCCGACCGAGCCGGCTACCCCAGGCTCCTCAAGTGGCTGCAGATCTTCTACAACCTGGGCGGCATCCTCTTTTCCGCCGTGCCGGGGATCATCGCCGACCATACCGGCGAATATAAGTCTTCCTATATCCTCATCGCCTGCATGATCGCGGTGAGCCTGGTGATTCTCCTCTGGGCGTATGGGCGAGCGGCGGGCAAAAAAGCCTGAAAGCGATGCAACCTTTTCCCACGTTCTCCGGTGTTATGGGCAAAGGGAACCAAGGAGGCGGAATCATGAAGCAGCAGAAGATGATCGACTATCGGCCCAACTACCCTCGAAAGGCCCTGCGAGGCGCGGCTCTGACGGCGGCTGCCCTTATGGCCGTGGGCGGCATGGCAGGCTGCGTGAGGGGGAAGTTCCCGGGCGTGGAGCTCCAGACCGAGGGGATCGTGGCTGTCACGGAGCCCCCCGAGGAGACGCTGGTGCTGGACGGCGAGGTAGCCATCTGCGAGCCCCCCGAGGAGGAGCTGGTGACGGACGGCGAGGTGGCCATCCCCGAGCCCGAGCAGACGCCGGACCCCCGGGAGCTGACCACCACGGGCATGATCTATGTGCCGGAGGCCAACTGAGCAGGCCCCATGAACCTGACCCTCCATCTGACGGCGGACTGCAACCTCCGCTGCCGCTACTGCTACGAGACCCACTGCAAGGATCACATGACCTGGGACACGGCTCAAAGGGCGGTGGACCTGCTCTTTTCCTATGGACATACAACCAACGGCCTCTCCCTCTTCGGCGGCGAGCCCCTTTTGGAACGGGATCTGGCGGAGGAGATCTGCCGCTACGCCAAGGCGGAAGCAAAGCGTCGGGGCGTGGGCGTCCGGTTCAAGATGACCACCAACGGAACGCTGCTGGACGAGCGTTTTCTCCGGTTTGCCAATGCGCACGATCTCGAGATCGCCCTCAGTCACGACGGACTTTTGCAGGACCGGCAGCGGCTCACCCGGGACGGGCATCCCACCCGGGAGAAGCTGGAGCCGGCGGTAGATCGGCTTTTGCGGTATCAGCCCAAGGCTGTGGCTTTGCAGACCGTGACGCCCGAGACCGTGGACGGCATGGCCGCCTCCGTGGCCTGGCTCCATGATAGGGGGTTCAGCCGCATCAACACCGCCATCGACTACCGGCCTGACGCGGGCTGGGACGACGGTTCTCTATCCGTGCTGAAGGCGCAATACGAAGCGGTGGCGGATCTCATGGAGGAGCGCTTTGACGAGCCGCGGCCGCTGCTGTTCCTGCCTTTTTTGACGAAGATCTCCGCGTATTTGAACGAGCGACCCTGCCTGGAGTGCCTGCTGGGCATGCGCCAGCCCTCCGTGGCGGAGGACGGGGCGATCTATCCCTGCAACCAGTTTTTGCACCTCGGCGACTACCGCATGGGCCACGTGTCCACCGGCATCGACCGGGCGCGGCAGCAGGCCATCTACACCGCCTCCCTGGCCCCGGAGCCGGACTGCGCGGGCTGCGCCATCCTGGATCGGTGCCGCCACCACTGCGCCTGCCTCAATTTCAGCCTCACCGGGGACATGCACCGGGTCGCGCCGGTCCAGTGCGAGCACGAGCGCATCCTCATCCCCATCGCCGACGCCCTGGCGGAGCGGCTGTACGGGAAGCAGAGCGCCCGGTTCCTGTTGAACTATAGGGAAGACAGTTTGGAATTTTGACTTGACAAGTCAAGTTCATTGAAAATGAAAAAAGCGGCGCAAAAAGAAAAGCACAAGAAACAAAGAGGGCTATGGGCAATACCATAGTCCTCTTCTTACGTTTCTCTTTTTGGGCGACTATTTCTCTTTTTCGAAAGAGAAAGGTTTATTTTCCCGAAATGGTGATGCCGTCGAAGGCCATGTAGGGTAAAACGCTCATGCCGTCGGCCACCTGCTCCGAGGAGATGGCCCGGAGGCGATTGAGCATGTCTCCGAGGTTCCCGGAGATCATGGTCTCGGAGAGGGCGGGGCCGATCTTGCCGTGCTCAATGAGGAAGCTGTTCTTGGCCACGCCGGAGAAGTCGCCGTTGGACGCCGGGTGGCCGCCGGAGAACCGGCCCACCAGGATGCCCTTGTCGATGGAGGCGATGATCCCGTCGATGGACCTATCGCCGGGGGCAACGATCATGTTGAAGCTGTCGTTGCCGCCCCGGGGGAGCTTCAGCTTGTTGGAAGCGTAGAGGCCCAGGAAAAAGGCGTTCAGCTTGCCGTCTTTGATGATGTCGAAATTCTCCGCCCGGAACCCTTCGCCGGTGTACCGATCGCCGCAGACGATCCGCTCGTCCAGGGGCGCCAAAGACAGGGTGATCCGCTCGTCCGCCACCTTCTCCCCCAGCTTGTCCTTCCAGGGGCTGGTGCCGGAGAGGAGGCCGCCCTCGCCGGCAAAGTCGGAAAGCAGCGAGTAGAACAGGGACCCCAGGCACCCGGGCATGACCACCATGGTCCCCTCGAACTTGCCCTCCACGGAGGTGGTCTCGATCTGCTGCTCCACGTCGGAAAGGTCCTTTTCAATGGAGCCCAGGGTGAGGAAGGGCTTATTAAGGCTGTCGGTCACCACGCCGCTGCCGAAGAAGGAGGAGGCTTTGTCGCCATCGTGGGCGGAGAACATGAGGCTCACCTCATACTGCCCCTGATGGATGGCGTAGAGCACCCCGTAGGAGTTGGCCTTGGCCTTGATGATTTCCTTGTGGGAGACGATCATCTGCTCCATCATGATCTTGGGGAACCGGGTCTTGATATCCGCCATGAGCTCCCGACAGCGGTCAAAGAGCCGGTGGGTGTCGGGCGTTGGCGCCCCCAGCTCGAAGTCCTGGTTTTGGGAAACGGGGGCGAAGTCCCAGTTCTCGTCGGGCTGAGCGGAGGCAGCCGCCTCGAGACAGGCCTTCGCGCTCTGGGCGATGGTCGCCTCGTCGTAGCGGTTCTGGGCCACGGTGCCTTTTTTGCCGCCCTGGATGGCGGTCATAGCCAGCTGCTTGTCGAACAGGGTCCTAAAGAGGCTGAATTCGCCTCCGTCCACGTTGAACTCATGGGTCACGGCATAGGAAACGAGGGCCTGAGCCTTGTCGGCGCCCTCCTTCTGCAGGGCGACTACCGCGTTTTGGGCCGTTTGTTTCAAAGTTTCGATCATGGCTGTTCCCTCCTTATCGTCCGCCGATGTTCACCCGGCACTTGACCGCCGGTCCGCCCATGCCCACGGGCATGGGCTGCTTCTTGCCGCACATGCCGGAGCTGGCCCAGATCATCTCATCCGAGAGCATGTCCACGGTCTTGAGCATGTCGAAGGCCACGCCGGAGATGGTGGTGTCAAGGAGCGGCCTACATAGCTTCCCCTTCTTGATCTCGTAGCCGAAGGTGACGCCGAACATGAACTCGCCCGTGGTGTCCGCCTGGCCGTTGTTGGTGTCGGTGAGATAGTAGCCGTCGTCGATGGAGGCGATCATGTCCTCAAGCTTCGATTTGCCCGGCAGCACGGCGGTGTTGCGCATGCGAATGAGGGGCTCGTCGGAGAACAGGTACGCCCGGGCGTTGCCCGTGGGGACCATGTTGAAGCGCTCGGCGCTCTCCCGGTTGTTCATGTAGCCAACCAGGATGCCGTCCTTGATGAGCACCGCGTCGGTGGCGGCGGTGCCCTCGTCGTCCACGTAGATGGGCAGGGGGGTGGGCTGACCGAATGCCGTGTGGGCATAGTCCACCAAGTTCACCAGGTTGGACCCCACCCGCTTGTTCAAATTCGGCCCCGCCACGGAGCCGCCGATGACCAGGTCCGCTTCCACCGTGTGGCCCACGGCCTCGTGGGCCAGCATGCCGGAGAGGATTCCGCCCAGGATCACGGTCTTGGTGCCGGCCTCGGGGTAGACCCCGTCCTTGGCCTTCTGCTGGATGCGCTCGTAGAGAGCGTCGATCTCGGCGTAGCAGTCCTCGGGCTTCGAATAATTCCTGTCGAAGGTGCCGTAGCCCCCGCCGATGACCTTGTAGAGCTCCACGGGCTTGCCGTCGGCGCCCATGGCGGTCATCATCACGTAGATGTAGCTCCGAGGCAGGACGCTGTGGCCGTCCGTGCCGTTGCTGACGCACAGGAGCTTCTCCATGGAGTCGGCGGTGATGACCACGGTCCGGCTCACCAGGTCCGGGTACTTCTTGGAGATGTAATCGTCCAGTGCCTGGGCGAACTCGATATAGGTCCGCTGCTCCACGTCCACAAGGTCGTAGGCCGTGACGCTGCTGCCGGGGGCCATGGCCTGGTGGGGGCCCTTGCCCTTGCCCGCGTGCTTTGCGAGGAAGGCCGCGTTCTCGCTGGCGGCGTTTAGCACGGCCTTCACGGTCTCGTCGGTGTACTCCGCCGTGGAGGAGAAGCCGTAGACGCCGTTTTCATAGACCCGGGCCGACACGCCGAACTGCTCCGTCCGCACGTTGCCCACCAGGGAGCCGTTGAGGAGCACCGCCCGGCGGTTCAGATTCCGCTGGGCTCGAAGCTCCGTGTTGGCGCCCGAGGCGAACAGATACTTCTTGCTGGTCAAAAGATCCTGTATCATCTGCACACTCCTTTTCTTGGTTGTCCTTATTACTATACCATATCTTCCCCGGTTGGGGAATCATCCGTTGGTTGAGTTCACAAAAAATATATCCGCAATGGGCGGACGGTTGACGGCAAAAAGGCTGTCGTGTACAATCATACCCAACGAGGATCCACCCAGGAGGAACGGTATGGACATCACCTTTGACACGGCCGAGGGCCGGTTCAACTATCGGGTCTGCGCCATTTTGCTGGACGGGCAGCGGATATTGGCCATGCACGACGAGCGCAGCCCCTACTACTATCTGCCCGGGGGCCGGGTGCGCATGGGGGAGCGGGCAGAGGACGCGGTGCTCCGGGAGGTCCGGGAGGAGCTGGGGATCGACGCCAGGATCGTCCGGCCCCTGTGGCTCAGCCAAGCCTTCTTCAAGGAGGACCTGACCCGCATGGACTACCACGAGCTGTGCCTGTATTTCCTCCTGGACGTCTCCGAAACGGACCTTCTTTCCCGCGGTCAGCGGTTCACCCGCCGGGAGAGGCATCACACCCTCGTCTTCGAGTGGCTCCCCTTCGAGCGGCTGAAGGACGAATACCTCTATCCCCTGTTCCTGAAGACGGAGATCTTCCATCTGCCCGAACGGCTGACCCTTCGCACGGATCGGGAATAGGAGATAAAAGAAACGGGACGGGCAAGCCCGTCCCCTACGGTAAACTCGGTATTGCGTTGTAGGGGACGGGCTTGCCCGTCCCGTTGTATGCTCAGTTGTTCGCCGTGAAGCCTCGGCCCACGACCTCCTTGGTGTCGATGACGGAGATGATGGCCTGGGGGTCGTGCTGGAGGACGATGCGGCGGATGGTGGCCACCTCCACGGTCTTGGCGAGGATGTAGACGATCTCCCGCTCGGCGTTGGTGTAAGCGCCCCGGGCGGGGATGTAGGTGATGCCCCGGTGGACGGTGCTCATGACCTCATTGGCGAACTCGCTCCACTTGTCGGAGATGATGAACAGCGTCTTGGTCCGGTTGAGGCCCAGCAGCACGTTGTTGAAGCTGACGGAGCAGGTGAACAGGGCGATGATGGACAGCGCCGCCACCTCCATGCCCTTCACGAAGGCAAGGGCCGCCACGATGACCATATTGAAGGCCATGGAAATGGTGCCCACGGGGAAGGAGGTGCGCTTGTTCACCAGGAGCGAAACGATGTCCGAGCCGCCGGTGGAGGAGCCGTTGCGGATGATGATGGCGCCAAAGGCCCCGTTGAGCACCGCTCCGAAGATGGTGCTGATGAGGGGCATGACCGGGTTGGTCATATCGAAGATCTGCACCGGGGGCAAATTCTCCAATATGGCGAAGATCAGCGAGAAGTAGAGGGTGGAGATGGTGGTATAGATGACGAACTTGAGATGGAGCTCCCGGTAGGCCAGGATCAGCAGGGGTGCGTTCAGGACCACCATGGGGATCCAGCTCTGAATGCCGCCGCCCGTGGCGTAGTTCAATAGCATGGAGATACCGGTGATGCCGCCGGAGACGATGCCCACGGGTCGGTAGAACCAGAGGATGGCCAACGCCTGAAGGGTCACCGCCACCAGGGAGACGAGCAGGTGACGGGCTTCCCGCCGCACGAACAGCTTTTTCTTAGCCTGGCCCAGCTTGACCGGCCGATTTTTCTTTATAATGCTCATGGGAGCAGTATATAGGATTTATGACGAAAGTCAACTTCCTATGAGCAGTTTTCTGTGGTATACTGATAAAAAAATTAGGAGGCACCTATGACAGAGCGCCTGTATCTTGCGGACAGCCACCTGTTTGAGAACGAATGCACCGTCCTTGCCTGCGAACCGGCGGGGGAGGGGTATGACGTGCGGGTGGATACAACCGTCTTCTTTCCCAGCAAGGGGGGCCAGCCCTGCGACACGGGCGTTTTGGGCTCCGTGTACGTGAAGGACGTCCGAGAGGACGGGGACGAGCTTGTGCTCCGCACCGACGGGCCCCTTTCCGTGGGCGAGGTTGTCACGGGGCATATCGACGAAGGGCGGCGGCTCGACATCATGGAGCAGCACACCGGCGAGCACATTTTGAGCTGGTGCGCCTATACGCTCTTCGACGCGGTGAACGTGGGCTTCCACTGCGCCCTCAGCTACGCCACCCTGGACCTGAATAAGCCCTTGACCCCAGAGCAGGTTACTGAGATGGAGGACATGGCCAACGACCTTATCCGAAGGAACCTGGCGGTGACGGCCACCATCTACGCCACCGAGGACGACCTCGCTGACGTGCCCCTTCGCAAGCATGCCGAGGGGCTCATCGCCCCCATCCGGGTGGTGAGCATAGAGGGGGCGGATGCCTGCACCTGCTGCGCGCCTCACGTGCGCTTCACGGGGGAGGTGGGCCTTGCCAAGATCGTGTCCGCTGTGGCTTATAAGGGGGGCATGCGTATGACCTTCCTCTGCGGGGACCGGGCCCTGCGGCAGTTCCAAAAGCTTCAAATGACCGTGGACGCCGCAGCCCGCAAGTTCTCCACCGGCGCAGACGAGGTCCTTGCCGCCCTGGAGAAGCAGGAGGCGGAATTGAAGGAAGTGAAGAAGGAGAAGGCCGCCCTGACGGCTCGGCTGGAGGCGTATTTGACCGCGGAGCTGAAAAATCAGGCGGAGGACGTGAAGGGGAAAAAGCTTTTGGTCCGGCTCACCGACGCGGACCCCAAGCGCCTTAGGCCCCTGGCTCTCGCCACCCTGCCCGAGCGGGGGCTAACCCTGCTGCTGACGGAGAGGAACGGACAGGTGACCTACGTCCTCTGTGCGAGCGGGCTGAAGCTGGATATGGCCGACCTTATCCCCGCGGTGAATCTCGCCTTAGGCGGCAAGGGCGGCGGAAGGGGAACCCTGGCCCAGGGCAGCGCCCCTGCCACCCCGGGCCTTTCTGAGACCGTGGCGCAGCTGGAAGCCTATTTGCGAAACGTGCTGAAGGGCTGATCCTCCCGTCGGATCATACACTCACCTTATCAAACAGAAAGCTTTGGGCGGAGTAGAGGCTGTGGCGACCGCTGCAGGCGAAGCTTACCGCCGAAATCAGGGCGAAGAAGGGCACTCCCGCCCCGCCGAAGAGCTCCACGCTGAGCAGGATACTGGCGATGGGGCAGTTCACCACCCCGCAGAAGAGGCCCACCAGGCACAGGCCGGCCCCGAAGGAGGGGCCAAGGCCCACCAGCGGTCCCAGCAGACACCCCATGGTGGAGCCCACGAAGAAAGCGGGCACGATCTCCCCACCCTTCATGCCGCAGCCCAGGGTTATGGCGGTCAGCAGGAGCTTGAGTAGTCCGTCGCAGGGCAGGGCCTCCCCCTCGATGGCCTCCACGATCACGTCGGCCCCGGCGCCGTTGTAGCGGCCCGTGCCGAGAAGCAGGGAGACGCCCACCACCAGGGCAGCGCCCACGGCCACCCGCACATACCGGTTGGGGAAGAAGCGGCTAAAGAGCTTGCGGGAGGTGTGCATGACCTCACAGAAGAGGATGCTGACCAGGGCGCAGATAAGGCCCAGCACCAAGGCGGGCCCCTCCCGCCCGGCGGACCCGCCGCAGAGGTGGGTGAGGAAGGTGCCGGAGAAGATCAGAGCAGAAAGCCTTGCCGGAACCGTCTCCCGCGCCGTCAACAAAGGGCCGGTTGCTTTTGGGCCCCGGGAGACGTATACTTTACCTATCAACGCAAAGGGGGGAAAATCATAGTGAAGCGATCCGAGATCAACCGGGCCTTGAAAGAAATGGAAAGGATGTGCCGGCAGGAGCACTGCTATCTGCCGCCCTTCTGCCATTTCACGCCGGAGGCGTGGCAAACGAAGGGCCATGAATACGACCAGGTCCGGGACTGCAAGCTGGGCTGGGACATCACCGACTACGGCCAGGGGGATTTTGACAGGCTGGGCCTGTCCCTCGTCACCATCCGCAACGGGAACCGGGCCATGGCGGACAAATACCCCATGGTTTACGCGGAAAAGCTTCTCTATCTCAAGGAGGGCCAGTACTCCCCCAACCATTTCCACTGGTTCAAGACCGAGGACATCATCCACCGGGGCGGTGCGCCCGTCCTCATCCGGGTCTATAACTCCCTGCCCGACGAGGGCATCGACCGGGAGAACCCCGTCACATTGACCTGCGACGGCCGGAGGTTTACCGTCCCTGCCGGTACCCTCATCCGCCTGACGCCCGGGGAGAGCATCCACGTCCACCAGGGCCTCTATCACGACTTCCAGGTGGAGCCGGGTCAGGGTCCGGCGCTCCTGGGCGAGGTGAGCCAAACCAACGACGACGAGCACGACAACCGCTTCGAGCCACCCATGGGCCGCTTCCCCGCCATCGAGGAGGACGAGCCCCCCTACCGGCTGCTGTGCGGGGAATACCCCGCCGCGAAATAAGATCATGCACAGAAAAAGGGACCGCCTTGGCGCGGTCCCGTTGCTCTTTTGGGGCGTCTTATGCCGCCGGGGCGTTCAGGACGGCCTCGGGGATGACGATGGGGTCGATGCTGTCGAACCGGGACAGGGTCACCGTCAGCAACGTAGCGCTAACGTCCATGCCCACGTCCACGCCCTCCATGTCCTGTCCGGCCATGCCCTTGGCCAGGGCGGCGGCCATCAGCCCCTTCATGGCGGCGGTCATGTCTATGGCGTACCGGACGGGCAGGCCGCTTTCCTCGTCGATCATGATCGTCACGACCATGTCCTCCATGTCCTTGAGGGCGTCCTCGGACAGGTCCACGTCCAAGGCCTCGCTCATCTCCCCTAAGGCACCGGTGCTCTCCAGGATCGCCTGGATCCGCTGGCCGCTGAATCGGCCGGTGTAGACCGCGGCCGGCTGGCCGTTCACATCCTGGACGCCCGTGGGCGTTATCTCCATGCTCTCCTTCAGCAGCAGGTCCAGGGCCTCGCTGGGGCTAACCATCATCCCGTTCCCCTGGGGGTCGGTCTGCTGTTGCCAGGTGGCGCCATTGTCCTCGGAGGTGTAGATCACGGTGTTTTCACCGTCCCTGGCCCCGTATAGGAGGGTGCTGGCACTCACCCCCACGGCGGAAACGGTCATGTTGCCTCGGAGGCGCAGGGGGTCCCCCGTCACGTCTGCCTCCAGGATCGCGCGCACGTTCATCGGGATGCCTTGCTTCAGCTCGCCCATGGCCACGACCATCTCCATGTCCATGTTCAGATCCATGTCCATGTGGAAGCTCCGGATGCTTTTGAGCTTCTCGCTGGCCCCCTCTGCGACTGCTTTATAGGGCACCTCGGTGGGCTCCGGTGTGGGCGTGGGTGCCGCCGTAGGTTCCGGCGTGGGTTCCTCGGTGGGTTCCGGCGTAGGTGCCTCGGTAGGCGCGTCGGTGGGCGCTGCGGTGGGTGCCTCGGTAGGCGCGTCGGTGACGGCGGGCTCCGCCGCCTGCTTCGCTTCAAAGGGGTTTTCGGCCACCTTCACACTGACGCAGCCGGCGAGAGCAAAGACCATCGCCAGCGTCAGCAAAACAGAGATCGTTCTTTTCATGGGTCCTCCTGTGTCCTTAGGCGTTGGAGCGTTTTTACACGCCCGCGCCACGGACATGGTCAGTATGGCATAGCCGAGGGAGCCTGTCAAGGGGAGGAAATTTCCATTTCTGGCTGCAAAAAACAGGGATCGCACCTCAGCGCGATCCCTGCCGAAAGCTCTTCGATCGGCTTATCCGATCTTGATGTACTTGTCGTAGATATAGGCGGTCTGGCCCTTGTAGTCCACCTTCACCCAGCGGCCGCTGAGGCCCTTCACCGTGAAGGTCGTGCCGTTCACCGCGGTGCCCAGCTTTTTGCTGGAGCTGCTGGCCTTGGAGCGGATGTTCACCTTGGTGTTGGCGTTGACGATGGTGGCCGTCTTGCCCACCACGTCCGCTTCCGACTGGAACTTGGAAATGTAGGCGGAATACACCCAGGCGGTGCCGTCGCCATAGGTGATCTGGATCCACTTGCCGCTGGAGCTAATGACGTTGACCTCATCGCCCTTCTTGAGGGTGCCCACGATGGTGCTGGAGCTGCTGGACTTGCCGCGGATGTTCAGCGATTCGGTGTTGACCACGTACATCTTGGTGCTGGTCTTGGGCGTGGTGCCCTTGGTCAGGGTCAGGTAGGAGGTGTAGATGTAGGCGGTGCCGCCGTTATAGGCCACCTTGGTCCACTTGCCGCTCTTGCCCTTGGATTCGAAGGTTTCGCCGTTGTAGGCTACGCCCAGGACCTTGCCGGAGCTCTTGGCTTTGGCCCGGATGTTGACGCCGTTGGGGGCGTTGGTCACGGTGACGGTGTCCTTGAGGGGCGCGTCGCCCTTCTTGCCCACCTGGACGAACTTCTTGTAAACGAAGCCGGCCTGATCCTTCTTGTACTGGATCTTGTACCAGTCGCCCTCCACAGCCAGCAGCTGGTAGGTATTGCCGCGGGAGGCCTCGCCCAGCTTGTTGCTGGCGCTGGTGGCCTTCTCGCGCACGTTGGCGGAGTTCCTGCAGTTGACGATGGTGATGATGCTGTCCGCGGTGATCTCCGGGTCGGCCATGGCGACGGGCGCGATGGCCATCAGCATCAGGGCAACCAGCAGAAGACTGATCCATTTTTTCATGTTCCTATATCTCCTCTCTTGAACGGCGACGCCCCAAAGGGACGCCGCCCCTCTTTTTTCTCACATATAATACCACATAATGCGGCGTTGTGGTGCAACAATATTGTAAAAAATGAATTTTTTTTTAATATTTTATCGGGATGAACGCTGCGGCAGCAAAAAAGCGCCCCAACGGAGCGCTTCAGGCTGGATTTCGCTTATTTCCTGTCCTCGCAGTCCGCCTGCTCGCAGTTGGCGCAGTCCTCGTCGCAGAAGGCCTCGTCCAGCATCTTCTCCACGATCTCGGTGAGCTCGTCCATCTTGTCCTCGTCGGCGGGCAGGAAGATCTCGTCCTCGCCCTCCACGGTGACCTTCATGATATAGACCTCGGTCTCGGCGTCCTCGTCCTGCTCGCTTTCCAGATCGAACAAAATGGCGTACTCCTGCCCCTCGTGCTCGAAGTAGTCCCAGACCTCCATCTGAAACTCGTTGCCTTCCTCGTCGGAAAACGTGACCAGATCCAGCTCGTCGTTGTTTATATTCTCCATGGTGTTCTCTCCTTTTTCTCTAAGATGGGGATATTCTACCCTATCTATTCGTTTTTTTCAATAGGCACTTTCTCTTTTTCCGGGAGCCGCGGATATGCGTCTTAAAAAGTTTTTTCAAATCAAATAAAACTGTTGAAATCCCGAGGTTTTTTCTATATCATAAATGCGTAGATCGACGATCCCCCCTGTACAGAAAGGAAGGCGTATGGACCTGGATTTTTATAAGCGGCTGGCTAAGGCTCTGGCAACGGAGTTTGGAGAGAACTGCGAGGTGTTGGTCCACGACCTGACGGGCGGGGATCCGGAACACACCATCGTCGCCATCGAGAACGGACACGTGTCCCAGCGGCAGACCGGCGACGGTCCCTCCCAGGTGGCCCTGGAGGCCATGCAGGAAAAGCATCCGGAGAGTTTGCAGGACAGATCCGGGTACCTGCTCAAGACCCACGACGGGCGGATTGTCAAGTCCAGCACCGTCTATATCCGGAACGAACAGGGGGGCGTGGACGGCATCTTCTGCGTGAACTACGACATCACGAACCTGCTCATGGCCCAGAAGGCCGTGAAGAGCCTGCTCTCCCACGGAGAGGAGCCCAAAGCGCCCGCCAGCATCCCCCAGAACGTGAATGAGCTTCTGGACGATCTCATCGAGCGAAGCGTGGAGCGGGTGGGCAAGCCCGTGGCCCTCATGACCAAGGACGATAAGATTCTGGCCATCCGGTTCCTCAATAACGCCGGGGCGTTCCTGGTCACCCGAAGCGGCGACAGGGTCAGCAAATATTTTGGCATCAGCAAGTACACCCTGTACTCCTACATCGACGCCAGCAAGAATCTATAAACCTTTTATTCCGTCCCTTTTTTCTCTTTATACTTGAGTCAAGTCAAGTGCAACGGTGAATGGAGCGGTACATCCACAACCTGGGGTTTCACAAGATTTCGACTGTCCACCGTTTGGGGACGTGTCCTCTTTGACACTGTCCACAGAACGGGGCTGTGGCCCTTGTCTTGTTAAAACCAGTGCCCATGGGGTACAGTTTATTCCCCCTGTCAGGCGTAATGGACACGAGGGCTGGTTATCCCAATCAAAAGGTCTTTGGCTGCACCTTTCCTTCAGGAAAGGTGCGAGCTTTATATACATTCCTTATTCGTCAAGCATTCGCCAGGGGTCGCTGAATTTGCACTCTAACCAGTTGGGGAGGGGGATGGTACAATCGAAGCACAGCGAAGGAGGAAGGAACATGGCAAAGTACAAAGCACTTTTAGTCGACGACAACACCCAGTTCACCGAGAGCGTGAAGGGGTTTCTGCTCTCCCAGGACCGGTTCAGCGAGGTGGATACGGCCCAGGACGGTCGGGAGGCCCTTAAAATGCTCCGGGAGAAAACCTACGACGTGATGACGCTGGACCTCATCATGCCCAACGCGGACGGCCTGGTGGTGCTGGAGCAGCTGTCGCTCCTGCCTCTCGACCCGGCGCCGGCGGTGGTGGTGATTTCCGCTTTAAAGAACGAGGCCATGGTGCGCCGCTGCTGCGCCCTGGGGGCCCGATACTATATGGTGAAGCCCGTGGACGCGGACACCATTTCAAAGCGTTTGCTGGAGACGCTGGAAGGAGAGCCGGTGAAAGGGGGCGTCATGCCCTACGCCCCCACCCACCGGTCCTTTGAGGAGAAGGTGACGGCCATCTTCCTGGTGGCGGGCATCCCGGCCCACATCAAGGGCTACCACTACCTCCGGGAGGGCATCCGCCTGGTGTACAACGACCCGGACCTCATCAACCGGATCACCAAGGAGCTGTACCCGGGCATCGCCAAGCGCTTCGACACCTCCCCCAGCAAGGTGGAGCGGGCCATCCGCCACGCCATCGAGGTGGCCTGGACCCGGGGCAAGATCGAAAACCTCAACGCCCTCTTCGGCTACAACATCTACGGCAAGAACGACAAGCCCACCAATGGCGAATTCATCGCCCTGGTGGCGGACAAGCTCTTGATGGAGGAGCAGGGGAAGAAAGCCGGCTGATATAGGTTTTTATTGAAAGCCTGCGTTCCTTTTTCTTGAAAGAAAAAGGAACCAAAAAGAACTTTTATTCGGGTTAACGGGGCAAATGCCCTGACAGTTTTTCCGCGTGTTCAGTCTCCCATCCCCCACGATAACGGCGCAAGGCCACGAACAGGCTTTGCGCCGTTTTTGCTTCACTCGTCTTCTTCGGCTTCCTGCGCCTCGGCCTGCTGTTCCTGCTGCTGACGCTCCATTTCCTCCATATAGAGGAAGAATCCCAGCTCCTCCATACTCATTTTATCCATCGGCGAGGCCTCCTTGATTGATAGGGGTATTGTAGCATAAAAGGTCCAGAAGATGAAGAAATAAAGAAGGACGATATTGAAAAAGGGGGTGAGCTATGGTATTATGAATACGCTACACAAAACATAATACCAGAATCATCCATAGAAGGGTGCGTTTTGCTTCGGCAAAAACGCAGCCTCCAACTTGGCACCCATCTTAGATGGTTCTGGTCAGGGTTTTGTGTAGCAACAAGCGGAGTTATGCGTTTTTCGGTGTGTAGCTCCCTTGGGACTACACACTTTTTTATTTAAGGAGGGAAAACAAATGAAGGCTCTTGTTTGTGAATTATGTGGCAGCAACGACGTTGTGAAGCAAGATGGGTACTACGTTTGTCAGCATTGTGGCACCAAGTACACGCCGGAAGAAGCACGAAAAATGATGGTGGAAGGAACGGTCAAAATCGACAACTCTGCTTTTGTTGAAAAGTATCTTGCCAATGCCCGTCGAGCTATGCAAAAGGAGGACTGGGAAGAAGTCGAGAAGTACTACAACCTTGTGGAACAAAACGACCCTTCAAATATTGAGGCTATCTTTTATAGCTCTTACGGCAAAGCAAGATTGTCCATGGTCGACGGCGATATATACAAGCGGCAGCAGATTTGCGAGGTCTTTTGCAAATCCATTTCGGTAATCGACGACAACTACGACGTGTCAAAATCAGAAGAAAACCTATTGGTTATTGGAAAAATGCACTTGGATTTGTTCAAAATGTACGGAACAAGTTTTGTCTACACTCAGACAACACAAGGCGGATCTGTTGTCAGTGATAATAGGAATAAGACCTATTATTTGTTTGCACTAATGGCACTTGCTTTCATTGATAGCCTTCAAAACATAATCAACGTGGATAATCAGTTGATTTATTGGAAAATGATATATGAGCAGTACAAATACTGTGTAAGCAACACTGGCCTAAGTGTTGATGCGAGAAACGCAAACCGTGAATCTGCTTTATCTGTTGGTAAACAAATTCAAGAGGTTGACCCGTCATTCAAAGTAGACAATATTGAAGAAGTTAAGAAGGGCGGCTGCTATGTGGCCACGGCTGTCTATGGCTCCTATGACTGCCCCCAGGTGTGGACGCTACGGCGATTCCGTGATTACAGGCTTGCCGAAACCTGGTATGGTCGCGTGTTCATTCGCACATATTATACCATTAGTCCAACGCTTGTAAAATGGTTTGGCAAAACAGAATGGTTTAAGAATCTGTGGAAACCGACATTAGATAACATGGTTAAGCGATTAAATGATGAGGGCATTTCCGACACGCCATATCAAGACCAACAATGGTAATAGACAGCAGGGAGCCACATACTCCCTGCTCTTTTCATATCAGTCTTGCGTGGCTCTCTATTGCCTGTTCTATGCGCTGGGGCTCTATGCCTATGTATCGCTGGGTGGGGCTATCACCAATCGTCGTCCGTCGAGCTCTCGTATTCCTCCACCCAATCCAGGAAGTCGTCCATCGTGTCGCTGTTGCGGCCTCTTGCGCGGCTGTTTGGGAAAAGCAATCGCCCGGGGGCAGAGATCAGCCGGTCCAACAGGCGAAAGGGCAGGATCGCCAGTTGGAGCATCAGTTTAAAGGGCCAGACGGCAAGCTTGATCAATATCACAAAAGGCCAGATGAAGAGATAATAGCAGAGCGAGAAAAACAGGCTGATCATGGCTTTTTGTCCTTTTTTTGCCAGTATATCCGCAAACCGCCGGACGGTCAATCGGCATCGGGGCCCAAAGAGCACGTGGTATTGGACCAAATCACCGCCTTTCGGCCACGTATGCCGCAGAAGGAAGGGAAAAGGCCGCGAAGGGGCTGGAGCTTTGGCGAATGGGTTGACGAGGCCCAAGGGGTTTGGTACCATCGGGGCGAGGCCGGCAAACGATTGATCTTGCAGGAAATCCCCCTTCGTCCTGCAGCGCATGCCTCCGGGTCAGGCTGTCCCACCGATCCTGCGTCCACAGGACCGGCGGCCTGGCCCGCGCTTTTTCCACGGCCTTATCCACACCCAAAATATATGAAATTCCATGCTCGGTGGATAAGACTGTGGACAATGTGGATAATTTTCCGGGGGCGGCGGTGGATAAATGGGGTTAACCGGGTGAAAACGGGAAATCCCCAGCCGCGGGGTTTTTTTAGGTCAGGCGGACGCTGCGTTGACAGCAGCCCTGCCTTGAGGTACAATGGCACAAACGGACAAGCATGCAGGATGGACGGGGAGGAGCGGCAAAATGAGATCCGATTACGGTTATTTCGGCACCATGGGCGTCATGGCCCTGTTTCTGCTTGTGCTGTTCTGCCTGGATCGGGCCTTCCTTCGCCGGTCCGGGGCCCAGCGGCCCGCCTGGCCCCGGCGGGAGGGGGCGGTGGAGGCGCTGCTGTTTTTTTCGAGCTTCCTGGTGCTGTTTCTCCTGAACAACCACAAATTCGTCTTCTATAACAACTACAGCTATCTTGCCGACGCCCTGCTGCACGGGCATCTCTACGTGGATGGCATGCCGGCCTATCTCGAGAGCGTGGAGTTCGGCGGCCACGTGTACATGCACTTTGCCCCGGGCCCGGCCATCCTGTGCCTGTCCTTTGTGGCCCTCCTCGGCGTGGGCGGGTTCAACATCGCCTGGCTGTCCCTCATTTTGGGAAGCGCCAATACGGCCCTCAGCTACCGGGTGTTCCGGCAAATGGGCATCGGCCGGGACCGGCGGGAGCGGATCTGGTGCGCCCTTTTGATGACCCTCGGCACGGTCCACTGCTTTTTGGCGGCTCTGGGCCACGGGTGGTTCCTGGGACATGTCAGCAGCTGGTTCTTCCTGCTTCTTGGCATGGCGTTTTTGACGGTGGACGAGGCGAAACGCCGGGATATCCATCTGTTCCTCTCCGGCGCCTTCTATGGCTGCGCGGTGACCTGTCGGATGCCGAACCTCTTGGGGGCCCTGTTTTTCGGCGGGTACATCCTCACCCGGTTCCCGAAGGAGAAATGGCTCCGGTCCCTCCTCTTTTTCTGTCTGGGTGCGGCGGTGCCCGGCGGCCTCTATATGGCCTATAACTACGCCCGGTTCGGCACCATCATGGACAAGGGCTACAATTTGACCCACCTGAAGGACAAGCATCGGGCCATGTATACCGAAATGCAGCTTCTTCCCAAAGCCGAGCAGCTATCCTACCTGAAGGCGGCGGAAAAGGAGGTGGGCGGGCCCTTGCAGACCCAGTACATCCCCTTCAACCTCTATTCCATCTTCCTGCTGGGGCCGGAGTTCACCAAGGAGTACCCCTACGTGATCCCCACGCTGGCGGGCGTGTCCTTGACCCACCTCTCTCCGGCCCTCTACGCCGCGGGCTGGGTGGACTATCGGCGGGATAAACTCCCCTGGTTCCTGCTCGCCACGGCCGTGGTCTGCGCCGTGCCCTTCCTCATGAATTACGGCAACGGCTTTGCTCAGTTTGGCATGCGCTACGCCATGGACTTTATTCCCTATGTGGGGATCCTGGCCGCCATGGGCCTGACCCGTCGTCCCCTCGGCGGCTGGAAAGTCACGCTGATCCTCCTCTGCATGCTGCTCAACATGTGGGGCCCGGTGTATTGGAATTGTTTTTATTAAATGGATTATACTGAAAGCGGACACCTTTTCTTTGGCTCTTCAACGAAAAGTGTGGAAAAGTGAATATTGAAAAAGAGCACAAGAT
>R21__coassemble_396_pt1 | contig 36345 bp, 35 predicted proteins | sample R21__metabat2_low_PE_052 | metagenome-assembled genome bin R21 | reverse complement strand
CCCACGGACACCCCCACGCCCCGGCCTACCCCACGGCGCACCTCCTCTTCCAACCAAACGGTGAAAACCACCCGAAAGGCAACCGCGAAGACCACGGCGAAAACTACGTCCAAGACAAGCTCGAAAACCGCCAACGCCACGCCCAAGGCCACGGCCACGAAGGCGCCATCCTCCGGCAAAAAGACCTATTCCAGTCTGGTGGCCGCCGCCCAGGATCAGTTAGGCAAGCCCTATGTTTGGAGCGCCGAGGGGCCGGATTCCTTCGATTGCTCAGGGCTCGTGTATTACTGCCTGAAGCAGAGCGGCCACCGGGTCGGCCGCCAAAGCGCCAAGGGCTTTTCTCAGAATGGCAGCTGGAAACTGATTACCTCCATGAGCGATCTTCAGGCGGGGGATCTGGTGTTCTTCAAGAGCGATTCTAAGGACAGCGTGAACCATACGGGTATCTGCATCAGCAGCAGTACCATGATCCATGCCTCCTCCTCCAAGGGCCAAGTGGCCAAAAGCAGTCTCCATCAGGCCTACTGGGAGCGCAACTTCGTTTGCGGCAGGCGGCCCCAATGAGCTGCGATCTTTGCCCCCGTCATTGCAGCATAGACAGATCTCTTCACCGTGGCTTCTGCGGCTGCAGCGATACCATGCGGATCGCCCGCATCGGCCTTCACCGCTATGAGGAGCCTTGCCTCTGCGGGTCAGGCGGCTCCGGGGCGGTGTTCTTTTCCGGATGCAATCTAAGATGTGTATTCTGCCAGAACAAGGTCCTGCAAACGGGAAAACCGGGCCAGGTTTTTACGCCGGAAGCCCTTTCAAACGCCTTGCTTGAGTTACAGCGTATAGGCGCGGAGAATATCAACCTGGTCACTCCCACACCCCACGTGGACGGCATCTGTAAGGCCCTGGACCTGGCGAATAATGGCGGTCTGACCCTGCCCATCGTGTACAACACCAACGGGTATCTGTCTGTGGATACTGTGGATAAGCTGTCAAACTATGTGGATATCTGGCTGCCGGACTTCAAATATCACGATCAGCGGCTGGCCGACCGCTTTTCTTCCGCCCCCCGCTACTTTGAAACAGCCCTTGACGCCATCGGTCGCATGCTGGAATTGAGCGGTCAGCTCGTCTTGGATGAAAGCGGTCGCGCAAAAAAAGGGGTCCTCATTCGACACCTTGTGCTGCCTGGATGCGTTTTCGATACACGAAACGTGCTGGCCGCCATTCGGGATCATTTCGGCACGGACACCTATCTGTCCCTCATGCACCAGTTTACCCCCCAACCGGACGGGGAGGCGCCGTTGAACCGCCGTCTGACAAAGCGGGAATACGAAAACGCGGTGGATGCCTGCCTGAGCCTTGGGTTCACCCGGGTGTACATCCAGGAGGAGCAATCCGCCACCTTCGCTTACACGCCCGAATTCTCCGACCAGGTCACCGTTCAGGCCTGAGGCTTCAATACGCAGTTCTCAACGAACCAGGCCACGCCCTCCTCCGCCTGGGCGGGGATCACCATATCGGCCACCGCCTGCACGGCCTCCTTGCCGTTTTTCACGCAGCAGCCCACACCTGCCCACTCTATCATGTCCTGATCCAGGGTATTGTCGCCGATGGCGGAGACGTGAGCCCGCTCGATGCCCAATTCCTTAGCGAGGGCTGCCACCGCGGCGCCTTTTGTGACGCTGATATCGCCGATTTCGATGAACCCGGGCTTGGATCCCAGAGCATGCAGGTGCTGTGGCAGCCGCTTTGCCACCTGTCTATTATACATCTCCTCCTGCTCCGGCGGCGCGTAGATCAGCACTTTGGGCACACGGCTTAAATCATGGGCTAGTAGATGCTCGTCCGCCCGACAGGGCAGCTTTTGATAGGCGCAGTATTGCTCAGCAAAGGGCGTCATGCGCTGGAAGATCACCTCGTCCCCTTGATATATCTGCACATGGAGATTCAGCTCGTTGGCGATGCGGATGCAGGCAGCCACATCCTCCTCCCGCAAAAAGCGGTGGATGCGTGGGGAACCTGTGTCGTAGTCCGCCACCAGGGCGCCGCCGAAGCAGATGATATAATGGAACCCCTCCCCCAGCTGTTTGCGGATGGCTTCGGTGCCAAGATAGCCCCGGCCCGTGGCCAGCACGATCTCCACGCCCTGGGCCTGAGCCCTTCGAAGGGCGTTTAAAGAACGCTGAGGGATGATGGAGGAATGATCCACCAACGTGTCGTCAATATCCAGAGCGATCAAGCGGATGTCCATATTTATTCTCCTTTTCCCATAGCGATGCGGATGGCGCCGGACATATACAGGGAGCCGATGGCCAGCAGTATGTCATTGTCCTTCGTTCCATTCAAAAGCAGTTTCACCCCGTTTTCCACCGTGCCCGCGGGCTCGGCCTCCCCACCCAGGGAGCGTATCTCCTCCGCCAGAGCTTCCGCCGTCATGGCGCGGGGCGAATCGGGCTGGACGGTGATAAACCGCTTCGCCAGGGGCAGCAGCTCCCGGATCATATCCCCGTGGTCCTTGTCCGCCATGACGCCCATCATAACGGTGATCATTTGATCTGGGAACAGCTCCCGGAGGGTCAAAGCCGCGGCGCGGAAGCCGTGGGGGTTGTGGCCCCCATCCAGCAGAAACACCGGCTTCTCGCTAAGCAATTCCATCCGGGCAGGCCATTTCACCTTAGCCATTCCTTCGTATACCGCAGCGTCCGGGATGGACAGACCGCCCTTCTTCAGCTCCTCCACGGCGCTGAGCACCACGGCTGCGTTTTTCACCTGGTGGCTGCCGATCAAGGGCAGATGGATATGGGCATAGCGGCCGAAGGACAGATCATGGCCCCGGAGGGTGTGGGCGTGGTCGATGATGCGGCTGTGGTCGGTGATCACCAGCCGGGAGCCCATCCGCGCACAGGTGTCTCGGAACACCTTGTCTGCCTCGGGGTTCTCCCCATAGATAAGCGTGGTGCCGCCGGGCTTGATGATGCCGGCCTTGGCGGAGGCGATCTCGGTCATGGTATTGCCCAGGTACTTCATGTGGTCGAAGCCCATGGCCGTGATGATGGTAAGGAGCGGCGTTTTGATCACGTTGGTGGAGTCGAACTCGCCCCCCATACCCACCTCCAACACCACAACGTCGCATTTTTGCTCCTTGTAATAGAGCATGGCGGCGCAGGTGATGAGCTCAAACTCGGATGGCGGGTACTTCATGCCGTCCACAATGGGGCGGAGGCGCTCGAAAAGCGCCACCAGGTCATGATCGGAAATAGGTGTGCCGTTCAGGGCGATCCGCTCGTTGAATCGGTTCACAAAGGGCGAGGTGTAGAGGCCCGTCCTGTACCCTGCCGCCTGCAAAATGGAGGCCAGCATGGCGCAGGTGGAGCCCTTGCCGTTGGTTCCCGCCACGTGAATAAACTGAAGCTCGTTCTGGGGGTTGCCCAGGAGCTCCAAAAGTACCCTGGTGCGTGTCAGTCCGTCCTTGGTGCCCTTCCAGTAGGCACTGTGAATATAGGCTATGGTTTCCTCATAATTCATATGCTTCGCCTCTTCGAAAAGAAAGCCCGCCATGGGAAGCGGGCGTGGTTCGTGATGGCAGCTTACGCGTCGGCGTAGTTGTTAAAGTAGTTCTGCACCAGCACAATGGGCGTTCCCTTGTCGCCGCTGCCGCTGGTCAGGTCGCAGAGAGATCCAATGAGGTCCGTGAGCCGCCGAGGCGTGGTGCCCTGAGAGGCCATCTGCCCCTTCAGGCTGGCGTTCTTTTCCCGAATGCGCCGCTCGATGGCCGCGCGCAGCTCCGCGCCGCTGAGACCCTTAAAATCGTTGTCTGCCAGGTACTTAAGCTTCAGCTCGTTGGGCAGACCGTTGAGCCCCGCCGTGAACCCGGGGGACACCACCGGGTCGGCCAGCTCCCAAATTTTCCCCACCGGGTCCTTGAAAGCGCCGTCGCCATAGACCATGGCCTCCACATGGACCCCGGTCCGGGCGATGAACTCCGCCTGAATGGCTTCCGCCACCGCCTGAGCGTTCTTGGGGAAGAGCTTGATGGTGTTCTCCGTGGCCTTGTTGGAGCCCAGCAGACCGTATTCCGGCTGGTAGCCGCTGCCGTCGATGGACTCGTTCAGGATATCACAGAGGGTCAGCGCCTTCTTCGCGCCCGCCTTCAGCAGCCGCTTTTGAGTCCGTTCCCGCTCGTGGATGTTGGCGCAGAGGACCGTGTTCGTATATGGGAGGATAGCCGTGGGATCGTTGGCGAAGACGATCTGGGCTTCAGCCCCCTCCTCCTCGATGAGGCTGCGGTAGTATTCCACATAGTTGACCCCGGTGAAGGTGTGCTTGGGCTCGCCGAAGAGCTGAATGAACTCCTTTTCAGACAGGACCGTGGAATAGGGATTGACGCCGGAATCCAGCAGCGCGTCCTCGTCCACCAGATGATTCCCCTCCTCGTCCGCCGGATAGGATAGGAGCACCACGACCTTCTTCGCGCCGCGGGCGATACCCCGCAGGCAGATGGCGAATCGGTTGCGGCTCAGGATGGGGAAGATCACGCCCACGGTGTCACCCAGCTTCTGCTGCACATCCCGGGCGATATCGTCCGTGGTGCAATAGTTGCCGTCAGCCCGGGCCACCACGGCCTCGGTGACCGCCACCACGTCCCGGTCATGAAGGGAGAATCCCTCCTTCTTGGCGGCCTCCAGCACGGAGTCAACAACGATGGAAACGATGTCGTCTCCCTGACGAATGATCGGAGCCCGGATGCCCCGCGAGATCGTACCAGCCATTATTTATCTCCTTTCCCTTTGGCAAAAAACAGAGTATAGAATACGGTAGAGCAGCAAAAATGTCAAGAAAAATATATGGTTTTCCTACGCCTTACCCTGGATATACCGGTCCATGGCGGCGGCGGCCTTCTTCCCTGCCCCCATGGCCAGAATGACCGTGGCGGCGCCGGTGACCGCATCGCCGCCGGCATAGATGCCCTCCAAGGAGGTAAGGCCGTCCTCGTCGGTGATGATGCCGCCCCAGCGCTGAGTAGCGAGTCCATCCGTGGTGGACTTGATGAGGGGGTTGGGACTGGTGCCCAGGGCCATGATGACGCAGTCGGTAGGAAGCTCGAATTCGCTCCCAGGTACCTCCACGGGGCGGCGGCGGCCGGAGGCGTCCGGCTCGCCCAGCTCCATCCGGATGCAGCGCATCTTCACCACGTTGCGCTGATCGTCGCCGATCAGCTCCACGGGGTTGTTCAACAGCTTGAAGACGATGCCCTCCTCCATGGCATGCTCCACCTCCTCCTTCCGGGCGGGGAGCTCCTCTAAGGAACGACGGTAGACGATGGTGACGGATTCGGCCCCCAGCCGCAGGGCACAGCGGGCGGCGTCCATGGCCACGTTCCCACCGCCCACGACCGTCACATTTTTAGCATGCTGGATGGGGGTGTTGGCGTCCGGCTCGTAGGCCTTCATCAGATTTACCCGGGTCAAAAACTCGTTGGCGGAGTAGACGCCCTTCAGGTTTTCGCCGGGGATGTTCATAAACTTGGGGAGCCCGGCGCCGGAACCGATGAAGACGGCTTCGAAGCCCTCCTCCTCCATGAGCTCCCGGATGGACAGGACCCGTCCGATGACCATGTTGGTGAGGACCTTCACGCCCATCTGCTCCAAGCCTTCGATCTCCCGTTTTACGATGGCCTTGGGAAGACGGAATTCGGGGATGCCGTAGCTGAGCACACCGCCTGCCACGTGGAGGGCCTCATACACGGTCACGTCATAGCCCTTTCTTGCCAAGTCCCCCGCGCAGGTGAGGCCAGCCGGACCGGAACCGACGATGGCCACCCTATGCCCATTTTTCTCCGGCACGAAGGCAGCACCGTCACTGTGGGCGTTGTGATAGTCGGCCACGAACCGTTCGAGGCGTCCGATGCCCACAGGCTGCCCCTTGATGCCCCGCACACAGTGCTTCTCGCACTGGCTTTCCTGGGGACACACCCGGCCGCATACGGCGGGCAGGGAGCTGTCGGCGGCAATGACTTGATAGGCGCCCTCGAAGTCTCCTACCCGTATTTTAGCGATAAACTCGGGAATATGGATGTTCACGGGGCAGCCTTGGACGCAGGGGAAGTTTTTGCAGTTCAGGCACCGCTGGGCCTCGTCCAGCGCTAAATCCTCGCTGTAGCCCAAGGCCACCTCGCTGAAGTTATGAGCCCGCACCAGAGGCTCCTGGCTGGGCATAGGATTCTTTTCCTTTTTCATGTTGGCCATGTTATTTCATTCCTTTTATTTAGTTTTGCCGGTTTTGCCTGCAAAATTGCCGCGCCGGTCCGCGGCAAAGGCAACAACTACGGTGTGAAAACCGTGTTTTCACACCTCCATGGAAAACAGATTGCAGGCCGCTTCCCGGGCCTTTGCCTCGAAGGGCTTATAGGCGGCGCACCGGGCCATGGCCTCGTCGAAGTCCACTTCGTGGCCGTCGAAGTCGGGGCCGTCCACGCAGGCAAACTTCATCTGCCCCCCTACCGACAGCCGGCAGCACCCGCACATGCCCGTGCCGTCGATCATGATGGGGTTCATGGAGACCACGGTTTTGATGCCGTATTCCTTCGTAAGGCGGCAGACGAACTTCATCATGATAAGAGGCCCGATGGCGATGACCTGATCGTAGATGCGGCCGCTGTCGATGAGCTTCTTCAACGCATCCGTCACCAGGCCCTTTTCGCCCCAGCTGCCGTCGTCGCTGACGGGGACGAAGTTGGTGCTGTTCGTCCGAAACTCGTCCTCCAATATCACCAGATCCTTGGAGCGGAACCCGGCCACGGCATCCACCTCACAGCCCTGCTCAAAGAGCTTCTTGGCCACGGGGAAGGCGATGGCGCAGCCAACGCCGCCGCCGATGACCGCCACACGCTTAAGACCCTCCGTCTCGGTTGGCTTGCCCAGAGGACCCACGAAGTCGGGTATAAACTCCCATTGCCGCTTGTGGTTCAGCTTTTCGGTGGTGGCGCCTACGATCTGAAAGATGATGTCTACCGTGCCCGCAGTGCGATCATAGCCTGCTACAGTGAGGGGGATTCGCTCCCCGTTATCCTCCACGCGCAGGATGACGAACTGGCCCGGCTGGACCTTTTGGGCCACCAACGGCGCTTCGATGCGCATGCGGGTCACCGAGGGGTTCAGGGGTTCCTTCTTCACGATACGATACATGGTTGATTCTCCTTTATTCAAAGCTTCTGATCTTTTCCGAAATCCGCTGGGCGGTGGGCGTGGCGGCGATGCCGCCGCGAGCCGTTTCCCGAAGATCGGGGTGCATCATGCGGCCCACGTTGCGCATGGCTATGACCACCTCATCGAAAGGAATGATGCTCTCGATCCCCGCCATGACCATATCACTGCACAGGATAGCGTTAGCGGCGCCGATGGCGTTGCGCTTGATGCAGGGGCATTCCACCAGCCCGGCCACCGGATCGCACACGAGGCCCATGACGTTTTTGAGCGCGATGGCCGCCGCATGGAGGCACATCTCCGGCGTTCCGCCTCTGAGCTCCGTCAGAGCGCTGGCAGCCATGGCGGCAGCTGAGCCCGTCTCCGCCTGACAGCCGCCGGAGGCCCCGGCCAGGCTGGCGTTGTGGGCGATGATAAGACCGATGGCGCCGGCGTTGCAGAGACCGGCGATCAGCTGTTCCTCGTTCAAATCGTGGGCGTCCCCATATTGGATGAGCACGGCGGGCAGTACGCCGCTGGCGCCGGCGGTGGGCGCGGCCACGATCCGGCCCATGGAGGCGTTCACCTCCGTCACCGCCATGGCGGAGGCCACGATGCGCGTCATCTCCCGTCCCATGACGGCGCTTTCCGTGAACGCCATGAGCTTGTCGGCGTCCTCGCCCATGAGCCCGGTGATGGAGGTCTGCTGCTCCTCAAGCCCCACGCGGATGCTCTCCCGCATGACCTCCAGGTCGATGCGCATTTCATTCATAATGGCTTTTCGGTCCATCTCTTCGCGATCCAGCTCATAGAGCACCGCCGCCTCGCTGATGGGGATCTGCTCCGCCCGACAAATGGTCAATAGCTCCTCGCCGGTAGAAAAGGAATGATCTATCATAGAGCACAAGCCTCCCGAATGCCGTCCACGTTGTTCACGATACGCTGACGGGTGGCTTCATCCACCGGCGTATCCGTTTCGATGACCATGCAGGCTCCCTGCCGACGCTCGGAGCGGAAGACCTTCATGAAGGCCACGTTGATCTTTTCGAGAGCCAGTATCCAGGACACTTTAGAGATGACCCCCGGCACGTCCTGATAGAAAATGATGAGCGTGGGATACTCGCCAGTGAAGCTTACCTCCATGCCGTCGATCTCGGTGACCTGGATGCGGCCGCCGCCAATGGAGGTGCCAATGTAGGTATACTCCTTCCCATCCTCTCCCTGCACATAGACCCGGGCGGTGTTGGGATGCTCCGGCTCCTCCTTGCTGAAGAAGACGGGAATGTCCACATCCGCCTCCTTGGCAAGGAGCTTGGCGTAGCGAATGGTGCCCTGGTCCGGGTTCACGCCGAGGATCCCCGCCACGATGGCGGTGTCCGTGCCGTGGCCTCGACCGGTTTCCGCAAAGGAGCCAAACAGGGTCACCCGGGCAGCCTTGACCTTGCCGTTCACGAGACGATTGGCCACCTGTCCGATGCGCACCGCTCCCGCCGTGTGGGAACTGGAGGGGCCGATCATCCGCGGCCCGATGATATCAAACAAACTAATGCTCATGATATCCCCTTCCTGAAGATGAATCCATATCTAAACGAAAGTATATCATGGCAGGCGGAAGAAGAAAAGAGAGAAAACCGACTCAACTTAAATATTTGCGCAAAAAAGGACCCCACTGCTATCGAAGCAGGGGGCCGAAAATATGCGGCAGATACTTTAGTTCAGGATCTCCTTCAGGGACTTGCCAGCCTTAAAAGAGGGAGCCTTGGACGCGTCGATATTGATCACTTCCCCAGTCATGGGGTTGTGGCCCTTGCGGGCGGGACGATCCTTCGCTTCGAAAGCGCCGAAGCCCACCAGAGAAACCTTCTCACCGTTCTTCAGGGCTTCCATAATGGTATCGAGAACACCGTTGACAACCTTGTCCACGTCCTTGCGGGAAACGGCGGTTTTTTCTGCGACGACAGAGATAAGTTCAGCCTTATTCATTCATTTTTCCTCCCATTCTTTAATTCGAACGGGTCTTATTTTAGCAGTGATGGGCGCTAAAATCAATACCCTTTTTCAGAAAAATTATTGAAATTCCGTTGTTTTTGCACTTTCCCAAAATCGGTCCATCTCTGCAAGTGTCATCTCATCCAGGGTTTTTCCCACCGCGTCTATATTTTTTTCCATCTGCTCGAATCGGCGGATGAATTTATCCGTAGCCCGATGGAGAGTCTCCTCCCCGTCAAGACCCAGCAGGCGGCAAACGTTCATGGCGGCAAAGAAGAGATCGCCCATCTCCTTTTCTATATCCTGACCCGATCCCATGGCTTCGCGAAGCTCCTCCGTCTCCTCCCCGATCTTGTAAAATGCGTCGGCTGCGGTGTCGAAGTCGAATCCCACCTTGCGGGCCTTCTTTTGGACCTTCTCGGCACGGAGCATGGCGGGGAAGCTCCTGGGTACGCTTCGAAGCGTGGAAGTCACCGTTTGCTGCCCTTTCTCCTTCTGCTTGAGGGCATCCCAGTTTTTCAAAACCTCCTCGCTGGAGCGCACATGGACCGTCCCAAACACATGGGGATGCCGATAGATGAGCTTCTGCACGACGTTGGTGGTCACGTCCCGATCGTCGAACCTGCCCTGTTCCTCCCCGATGATGGGATGAAAAAGTACGTTCATGAGCACATCACCGCATTCCTCGATGATATGCTCGTCGCTATCCTCGTCGATGGCGTCCATGAGCTCGTAGCATTCCTCCCGCATATCCTTCTTGAGGCTCGCGTGGGTCTGTTCCCTATCCCAGGGACAGCCGTCCGGCGCGCGAAGGCGGCGGAGGACCCTAAGAAGATCCTCATAGCCATAAGTGGTTTTCTGTTCAAAGGGCAGGGCTGGCACATACAGAACGGTGGAAGCGAAAAAGCCCTTTTCCCGATCGAGAGCGTACAGGGGCATGACACGCCGAACGTATTCGCCGGAGGGCTGCTGAACGGCCAGGGTGACGGGATAGTCGTCGGGATACAGCCGCTGAAGCTTCAGCTTGACTTCACAAGCCAGAAGAGGGTTGTCCACTTCAAAGATGTACAGCGGCACATCGGTGTTCAAGGCCGCAGGCAGGTCGTTGGCCGTAAATGCCTGACCTTTTTCGGCATCGGGAAAAGCCGCCTGATGGTAGGGAACGCCGGGCAGCAGGACCAGGTCGAATCCGTTTCGCTCGCAGGCTTCTTTAATGGCGGGCAACTGAGAAAAACAGCCGCCGCCCATGACCGCGTAGACGGCAGGGCCGGCTGAGGTGAGCCTGTCCGCGATGGCCCCGTTCAGCTCATCGAAATCCGTCGCAGCATCATAGAGATCGTCCATGGAAGTAAAGGACAGCCCTGCCTCCAGCACCGGTCGGGCCGATGGGTGCTCCCTGGTCTGCAAATACAGGGTAGACGCCTTTTCGATAGCTTTCCAGGCAGATAAGGTCAGAGTTTGCGGGGTGCTCAAGGGAGCAATGGTCAATGTCTTTTTCATATACTAAGTCCTTACGCTTTCGTGCGCATGAATCGTTTGATGCGGCCGCCGCCCGGGATGCTGTCCAGCTCCTCCGTGGTGAACAATCCCGTCCATATGGCCATCAGGAAGTAGATCCCCACGCCCACGATCACAGCGGCCAGGGTGGCGATGGTGCCCGGATGGAGCGCATACAGCCCCTTATAGGCCAGGTACACGGCCATCCCCATGGTCAGCGAGCATGCCAGGGGCTTGAGGAACATATCCCACAGCCGGACCCGAAGGCCGGTCAGCCTCAGGACCAGGACCGTGTCGATGATGCCCGCCACTCCATAGCAGACCACGTTGGAGATGGACGCCCCCAGGATGTTCACGGCAGGCAGGGACAAAAAGATGTAGTTGGAAGCGATCTTCAGCACCCCGCCGATGAGCAGGCTCCACACGGGCCAATGCTGCCGCCCCATGCCCTGCAGCGCCCCCGTCATGGTTTGGACCAGGGAGATGAAGATGACGCTGATGGAGGCAACGCGCATGATATTGGCGGCGATGGTCAGGGATTCGGGCTGGATGCTGCGAAAGAGCATCTGGATGATGGGGCCGCCCAGCACGAAAAGCCCCGCCGCACAGGGCATGCCGATGGCCATGGAGAGCTTGAGGCCCAGCCCGGCAAAATGGTGCATGGATGCCCTATCCTTCCGGACCCGGGCGCCGGAGATGGCAGGCACGATGGACATGGCGAGGGCCGTGGTCAGAGAGGCCGGCAGGTTGATGAGGGAGCGAACGTTGGTGGACAGGGCCACATACCGCTGGTTGACGGCGGCCTCGGTCATATATTTGCCCATGCAGGCGAAGATCATCTTCACGTCCAGCATGCTGGTGATGGGGATGATGGAGGCCCCCAGAGTGATGGGAATGGCGATCCGAAGGAGCTCCGGGATCACGGGCCGGTCATTGGCCGGGGTGCGGCTGGCGTTCAGGGGCATATAGAGCCGTCGGCTTTTGAAGCGAAAGCCCATGACCACCAGCAGCGCCACCAGCTCCGACACGGTGATGCCCAGGAGCAATCCCGCAGCCCCGTATTCGGGGCCCCGGCCGATCCACCGGGCGGCCAGCATGAGCCCCACGATACATTTGACCACCTGTTCCGTCAGCTGGGATAAGCCTGTGCCCGTCATATGCTGGGCGCCCTGCAGATACCCCCGATAGGCGCACATGCAGGAGACGAAGAACAGGGCCGGTGCAAGGGATGTGAAGGAAAGGATGTAGGTATCGTCCTTGCCGAGGACGGTGTTTGCAAAGAAGTCGGCGCCGAAATACAGCACGGCGGTGGTCAATATGCCTACGATGGCCAGCAGCGCCAGCGCCCGGTGAAACACCCGCCTGGCTCCGGCGTAATCACCCATACTGAAGCGCTCGGAGACCATGCGGGAGATGGCCGTGGGGATGCCGGAGGAGGAGATGATGAGCAACCATGAATAGAACGGGAACACGACCTCATAGTAGACCATGCCCGCTTCGCCGATGATATCGTAAGCCCAAATGCGGATGAGGACGCCGATGATCTTGCAGAGCACACCCGCAAAGGCAAGAATGGCGGCGCCCGCCACAAAGGATGTTTTCTTCATCTTTTCCATATGACCCAGTATACACGTCCAACTGCCGTCTTGCAACGGGTTTTATGGAGACAATGGGATGCTTTGGCCCAAAATGGGCAGTATGTCCCTTGTCTTCTCCTGCAAAGTCAGCCCCTGACGAGCATACGAAGCCGTGAACCAGTCCGTAAATCCAGCGTCATAGGAAAGAATCATGGAAAAATCCATTTGTTTCACCCACTTTGCCATGGCCCTTGCCTCCGGGGCGATCAGCGGTTCGCTGCCCACATAGTCTCGCGGCCCCGGACGGGTGAAGCCCTGAGCAAAGCGGATTCGCCTGGCAGCCTCCCAGCCCAAGGAATATTGAATGGCCAGGTCCACGCCGGAGATGTTAGCCAGCCATCCGTCGGGAAAGGGAATACCCGGGTAGTGGGCGGCCAATGCCTGGGCCTGGACATAGAAGCTGTCCATGGAGTCGAGGGCACCCGTCGCCAAATCCACACCATCAGGGTTCACCAGAGGGACTATATGGAGGGTGACTGCGTCAAAAAGCGCCATGGCGGGCATGCCGTCCAGTGAGCCGCCCTCATCTAAGGCTGCGGCATATTCTTCCAGAGCTTGCAGCATCCCGAGCACGATACCTCCCCCGCTGGCGTGATGGGGGCCCACAAACCCGATTTGCTTCTTGCCTTTCCCCATGGAAACCGCTTGGATGGGCCGGCCCATGACGCTGCGGCCTATTTCATATACCCTGAGAAAAGGGTATCGCATGGTCAAGCCCTTTAGCATCAAATGTATCAACAGATGGGAACAGGGCAGTTCCTGGGTGACCACCGTCAGGTCCAGGGCTACGGTTGCTGTTTCCTCCGGCCCTCTTCTGTGGAGAGTATATCCTGTTATGTATGGATACAGCGCCGCCCAGGTGAGCTTTCCCACGATGCCGTCTGCACAAAGGCCCTGTTCTTGCTGGAATCGCAGCAGGGCTTTTGCAGTGCGTCTTCCGAAGATACCGTCCAGATTCCCTACATCCATGCCTGCCCGTTTGAGAGCGTATTGAAGCAGCGTAACCAAATAGCCCTGCATGCCATATGAAAGATCCTTCACATCCTTCTCCTTTCCGTTCATTCCTGAAGCCATCCGTCAGCGATGTTCTCCACCCAGACGGCCAAGCTTCGTATCATTTCCTCTGACAAGACATCCGTGCCCATGGCGTCCTGAAAGGACGTGTCGGCCCGGCGAAGCACCACTTGTTTATACGCATTTCTTGCGCCCTGCACAAGGCGCATGGCGCCCAGCATGCTGACCCCATAGCTCACGTAGTAAAAGGGAAACTGGAAGGTGTGGCCGATCTCGGTCCATTCCCGCCCTTCGTAACCGAACAGCCGGTCGAAACCATAGGACGCGGCAATTTGAGCATAGAGCTGGTTCAGGTCCTCCACCGTGGGACTTTTGAGTTGATACGCCCGCTGCTGGAATTCATCCTCCATGAACCCGGAAAGGATGGCATACAGGGCGTTGGTCAAAAAGCACAGGCGGGCGGCGTCGGCGTAGCGGCCAAAGATAGGATCATACTCCGCCAGCATCAGCCATTCGAAGCCCTGCGCGTCCGTTTCGGCTAAGTCCAGATCCTCCGAAGCGTAGTAGGTGCCCTCAGGGTTCAGATAGTAGCTGAGGAAGTGCCCGAATTCATGTATCACGGTGAAGACTGAGGAGGCGTCCCCGTTCCACTGAGTGAACAGGAATGGACAGCCATAGGCGGCAAAGTACGTGGTAAAGCTGCCTCGGAGCTTATGCTTGGAGGGCAGGCTGTCATAGAGTCCATAGGCCAGCATGTAACGCCATGCCTCCCCTGCCCCGGGCAGAACGCGATCCACTGCCTCCTCCATGGCAGCAAGAAACTGATCCTCCGGGAAGGTGGCGCCGCTCAGGTAGCGAAGATCGTTTTCGCACCGCTGCCGCAGACGAACGTATAGCGGCACGAACACCTGCTTGACGGTCCTTGCCGCAGCCAGGGCCTGCTCCGGGGTGTAGGTTCGCCCAAAGAGAGCATATTGACTGTGCGCGTAGGAAGGATAGCCACTCTGCTGCGCCATCTGCTTGCGTAAGCGGATCAGTTCCACGAACAGCGATCCCGCCGCCTGGTTCTTACCGATCTCATACTGCTCCAGCGCCTCCAAAAAGGATGGCAAGGACATGGATTCGTCCGCCAGCAGCTCTTCCATGCTCCAGGAGCGGCCGCCATAGGTGGAGCGATATTCCTCGCCAAGCCGCTCGTAGCGGCGACATAGCTCATCCTCCATGGCACGGAGAGATCCCAGTTCATCGCTTAGACGGCTGCGGCGGCTAAGATCGTCCGCATAGGCCTCCCCCCGCTCCCGATGATAGTCCCACCGATCCATAAGCTCCTTTTCCAGCCGCGAGAGCTTATTTTGAATGGTGTAGAGGCAGGTGTTCAGTCGGCTGTATTCCGCGGCCCGCGTTTCATCTGTCATATTCTGACAGTAACGCACATAGGCCAAAGAGGTGGCGCTGACCAGCTGATTATACGCCTGCACCTGAGCTTCATACGCCCGGATGCACGCCTTTTGGTTGGAGGAATCCGAGACCCCTTCCAGCGCCTGATCTATGCAGCGGATCACCGTGTCCGGGTCCGGATAGGTCAGGATCATGTCCGCATAGGCGGTGTATCCGTGGAGGGTGTCCTTGGCAGGATCCATCCAGAGATAGTCCCTGGCAACAGGTTCCGCATATCCGCATCCGGCCAGCAATAGCAGCCAGGAAAGCAGCAGACTCAAAACACGCTTCATGCAGCAGTATATGCGTCTAAAATGCGAAGCTGTACGTATAAAAAAAGTTCATTTGTCTTTTAGAGGGAAATATGATATACCATAGAAAACCGTTTTATGGAGCGAATACATGAAGATTGTAGTTTTAGCCGGAGGGTTGTCTCCGGAGCGCAACGTTTCCCTGTCCAGCGGCACCATGGCCTGCAACGCTTTTTTAAAGGCCGGTCATCAGGCTATCCTGCTGGATTTGTTTTTTGGTTTACCTGAGCTCAATACCGGCATCGAAGAGCTATTTCTAAACGCCAAGCCGCTGCCCCCCGCCTCCATGTCGGAAACGGAACCTGACCTCGATGCCATCGCCGCCTCCCGGTTGTACGGCTGGTCCGACCGTATCGGCGTCAACGTGATCGATATCTGCCGGCAAGCGGACATCGTCTATATGGCCTTGCACGGCGCGGACGGCGAAAACGGGTCCGTGCAAAAGGTCTTTGACGAACACGGCATCCGCTACACGGGCAGCGGGCCCGAAGGGTGTCGGCTCAGCATGGATAAGCATGCCGCTAAGGAGATCTTTGACCGGAAGGGCATTTTAACGCCCAAAGGTCGGCTGCTGCACCGTGGAGAGATCTTCTCCCTTGACGAGCTGCCCCTGCCCGCCGTGGCTAAGCCCAACAGCGGCGGCTCCTCCATCGGCATCTCCATCGCTCACACCAGAGACGAATTGAAGATGGCCATCGAGCTGGCTTTCCAGCAGGAGGACTGCATTTTGGTGGAGGAGTTCATCAAAGGCCGGGAGCTGAGCTGCGGTGTGCTGGACGGTAAGGCCCTGCCCGTCATCGAGATCATTCCCCGGGAAGGGTTCTACGATTATAAGAACAAATACCAGGCCGGTGCGGCTCTGGAGGTCACTCCCGCCCCTCTCTCCCCCTCCGCTACGGAGAAGGTGCAGCGTCTCGCGGAACAGGTGTTCAAAGCTCTGAAGCTGTCCGTATACGCTCGTATGGACTTTTTGCTCACGGAGGACGAGGACGCCTACTGCCTGGAAGCCAACACCCTGCCCGGCATGACGCCTACGTCCCTGCTCCCTCAGGAGGCGGCGGTGGTCGGCTATGATTACATCCATCTCTGTGAGAAGATCATCGACCTGTCCCTGGAGAAGTACAGATGATCCCCTTTTCCGTGCAGAAAGCCGTTGAGATCACCGGCGGTCAGCTTTTTGGGTCGGAACCCCTCTTGTATGACAGCTTCGACAGCGTATCCATCGACACCAGGACCATACAAGCAGGGGCTTTGTATGTGCCGGTCAAAGGGGACGTGTTCGACGGACATCGGTTTATCCCACAGGCCTTTGAAAAGGGGGCCAAACTGACCCTTTCCGAGATCGAGACGCCATACCCCCATATCCGCGTGGAAAACTGCGTCAAAACCTTCCAGGCCCTGGCTCACGCCTATCGCTGCCAATTTGATCTCCCCCTGGTGGGCATCACCGGCAGCGCCGGCAAGACCACCACCCGAGGCATGGTCAGCGCCGTCCTCTCCACTGTTTACAACACCCACAGCACCACAGGGAATTTAAACAACCAGACCGGGGTGCCCCAGGTCCTGTTCGGGCTCATGCCCGCCCATCAGTGCGCTGTTGTGGAGATGGGCGCCAATCATTTCGGAGAGATAGACGCCCTGGCGGCTATGAGCGAGCCCACATTGTGCGTCCTCACCAACATCGGCGAAGCGCACATCGAGTTCTTCGGTTCCCGGGAGGGCATCTTCCGGGGCAAGACGGAGATGCTGTCCCATATGCGGCCCGGGGGAAAAATCGTCGCTAACGGAGACGACGAGTATTTGCGCACCATTCCCGGCGCTTTCACCTTCGGTTTTGGAAAAGCCAACGACCTTAGGGCCGAGGACGCCCGTGAGGACGATCTGTTCGGCGCCAGCTTCACCGTCTGCTGGGACGACCAACGGCTGCCCATCCGGCTCCAGGTGCCCGGACATCACATGATCCTCAACGCCTTGGCTGCCGTGGCAGTTGGTCTTGCTTTGAACGTGCCGCCCGACAGGATACAGCAAGGCCTCGCCGGTTTTGCGCCCATTTCAGGACGCATGGCTGTGGAAAAGCTGCCTCGTTTTACCCTGCTCAACGATGTATATAACGCCAATCCCACCTCCATGGAGGCATCGCTCCAGGTCCTTTCCCGGGCGTCTGGGCGGAAGGTGTGCATTTTGGGGGATATGCTGGAGCTGGGAGAGCAGGCCTCCGCCCTCCACAAGCGGGTCGTCAGGGAAGCTGCCCGATTAGGCATCGACAGGATCGTCGGGGTCGGCCCCCTGTTTCATGAGGCCATGGAAGAGCTGGGCTTTTTGACGCAGGATGAGCTGCTCCAAAAGCTTCCCGACTTGCTGCGGGACGGCGACACGATCCTGGTCAAAGGTTCCCGCGGCATGCACCTGGAAAACACGGCTGCCTATATCCGTTCCCTGTGAAACCTCCGCATTCCATAAAACAAAAGGCCATCCGATGCGTCGGACGGCCCTTTATTTGCGTTCACGTTAGTTAAAATTGACCTTGACCGCATTATACTTTTTGTTGGTCCAGAAGGACAGGCCCCAGGGAGAGCTGGAATAGGTCTGGTTGGGATAGCAGGTCTTGCTGATGTTCTTGACCTTGGTGTAGTTGAACCGTCCGGCCACGGATATGGCCAGATCCTGCACCTTAATCATTTGGTCAAGCAGGGAGACAGAGACGCTCTTTAAGGAATTGCTCTTGCGATTGGCCGCCTTCTTCGCTTCCTTGTCGGCGCTGCTGTAGAGGCTCTTGAGCTCCTTCAGCGCGGACGTATACTCCGAAAACAGCGCCCTGTCCGATTCCGAATACTGGTAGGTTTGCCCCTCCCCTTCCTCTGCGTCCGACGGTGCGTCATCCGCGTCGATCTCCTTCTGCACATAGGATGCGAGAGGATCACAGATATTCATGTATTGATCCTCCAGCATCTTGCACCAGGTGTATCGGCCATAGGCCAAAGAGTATTTGGGATAGGTCTTCACATCCACGCCGTAGATATTCTGAATGAGCTTCACCCGTTCCGATTGATTCGTAAAGACGAAGTTCCAGTGAAACAGCGTCGCTCCATCGCCGCCCATGGAATGAGCGCCGATGCTGTCCGGGTCCAGCTTGTAGCCGAAGAGAGCGAGAGCGGCCGTCTGTTCAGGGGTGCAGTTGGTGAACAGGGCGCCGTCGAAGGCGGCCATGATCTCCGGCACCTTCAACACCAGGTTCTCCTCCTTCATCTTTTTGAAGATAGCCACCATCATGTTCTTTTGCCGAATGACCCTGTTGCTGTCACCGGTGGCCAGCTTCCCGTGGCCGGCCTTGCGGACGCGCATATAGTCCAGACATGCCTGTCCGTCCATAAACTGATATCCGGCTTTATAGTAGCGGCCGCCGTTGTCGAAATCGCCTTCCAGGTTGTACCAGACGCCGCCCACGATATCCACGATCTGCTTGACCGATTCCATGGTCACGGCGTAATAGTAATTCACCGGGATGCCCCCCAGCATCCATTCGGCCGCCTCACATACCTTCTGGAAGCCTTCGCCGTTTTCACAGAAAAGGCCGTAGTTCGTGCCGTCCGTGCCGCAGTTGAGAGCGGCGTTCAGCTTATAGACGCCCTTCACGTCGGGGATGCTGGCATAGGTGTCTCGGGGAAGGGAGATAAGATCCACCCGATTCTCGTTAAAATTCACCGCGCAGACGATCATCACGTCGGAATGAAAGGCGTTTCCATCCTTGCCGTTCCATTTCTTGTCGATACGGGCGGCCTCGTAGTCCACGCCGATGAACAGAATGTTGACGATGCCGTCCATCATGCTGGTATCTGCCGTCATGGCCAGCTCCTCGTAATCGCTCATAGTGGGGGCCGGGGTGGCTGGGATCTCCGTAGGTGTGGCAGGGACGACGGTGGCCTCGACAGTGGGAACGGCCGTCGAAAGCTGTATGGGCACCGCTGTGACGTTGAGCGGCTCAGGCGTTGGGCCAGCGGTGGCTTGAACCTCCTTGGGCTCGTTCACAAACAGATCCTGCCCCGAAAACAGGACGCCGGATATCTTTCCTCCTAACAGCACACCCATGGCGATGGCCAGAATGGCCAGGGCGCCAAGGAGGGCGTAGGTTCGAATGCGCTTTGTATTCGTATTGGTCTTTCTGCCCATCTATACATCTCCTTTTCCTGTATTGTTATCATATACTCGAAGGACTATTCTTTCCACCGCATCGTGGCCGATATTACAAACAGTTTACAAATCTGTGACATGTTATGGGTTTTTCCTCTTCCTTTTTTTACGGGCTGTGGTATAATAAATAGAATTTTTCGAGGAGATTGTTCGATATATGATGATCGTTATACCCGCCTACCAGCCGGATGAAAAGCTGGCCGGTGTGGTGGATGCGCTGATCCAAAAGACAGATTTTCCCATAATCGTCGTGGATGACGGCAGCCGAGAAGACTGCCAGCCCTTGTTCGCCGCCCTGTCTGAGCGGGATCGGGTCACGGTGCTTCACCATGAGGTGAACCGCGGTAAAGGCGCCGCCATGAAGACCGCCTTTCAATATGTCTATGACCATTGTCCGGAAGCGGAAGGCGTGATCACCGTGGATGCGGACGGACAGCATCTTCCTGACGACGTGCTGCGAGTGGCAGAGGCATTTCGCAGCCATCACAACGCCCTGGTCACCGGCTCTCGCCGCTTCACGGGCAAGGTCCCCTTCAAAAGCAGGGCGGGCAACGCCATTACCCGGTTCGTGTTCGCCATCTCCACGGGCGTGAAGGTATACGACACCCAGACGGGTCTTCGCGCCTTTTCCCGAGATAATATTCCCCGCATGCTTTCGTTGAAGGGGGATCGGTATGAGTACGAGATCAGTCAGCTTCTCTATTGCTGCCGAGAGATGATTCCCATCGTAGAGGTGCCCATCGAAACCGTCTATATCGAGGACAACGCCTCCTCCCACTTCCGCGCCCTGCGGGATGGATGGCGCATCTACAAGATGATTCTCATGTTCGTAAGCTCCTCCTTCTTGAGCTTTCTGTTCGAGTATATCCTGTTTCTGCTCCTCTCCTGGCTCACGAAGAATTGGGCCTTGTCCTTGCTCTTTGCCACTACCGTTTCCCGGGTGCTGAGCTCCGTTCTCAACTACTCGCTGAACAAGCGGCTGGTCTTCGAGTCGGACAACAAGACCAGCTTCCTCCGGTACGTGGTCCTGGCGGTATTCATATTTGGCGTCCACTATGGACTTCTGTACCTGTTCACGGCCATCTGCGGCGTCCCCAAGTGGATCGCCTATGTAATCGTGCAGCTCATCGTCTACCCTATGAGTTTCGTGCTTCAGCGTAAATTTGTTTTTGTAAAGGATAAACAATCATGAAATCAACCAATAAGAAACGGATCCTGCGCATGGTCATCCTGGATCTGTGCGCCTTTTGTGTGCTGTCATATCTCATCTGTGCTCAGGTATTCCACTTCTTCCCCTGGAAGCCGGTGCAGATCGTGATGCCGGATTTCAGCGAAGTGGCTGCCACCGCCGTGGCGACGGCCTCCCCCACCCCGACGCCCACGCCCACGGCGGCGCCTACGGACACCCCCGAGCCCACCGACGTGCCCGCCACGCCGGATGCTTCGGAATCGGTCGTTGAAACGCCTGTGCCTACAGATACGCCGGCCCCCACCGACACGCCCGAGCCTACGCCGGAACCTACGCCGGAGCCCAGCGGGCTTTTGAAGGGCAAGTATGCTGAAAAGTTCTCCCCCGACCAGGTGATCTCCAACGAGACCGAGTATCGGAGCGAGAACATAGCCATCGAGCTCACGCAAGTGGATGGATATTTTTGCCGGAGCTGCGGCCATGTATCCAAGACCTTCCCCACCTGCGATCGCTGCGGCGTTGAGCTTCGCAAGAACGACCACGTGCCCTATGCGGTGGCCGATATCTACATTCAGGACATCAACTGCTTCCGCACCTTCGTGGCCAACAGTGCGGCGACCACCAAAAAAGTGAAGGATATGTGTGCGGACCAAAATGGCATCCTGGCCATCAACACCGACTACTGCCTGAACGCCTATGGCAATCAGCACGGATGGTTTGTCCGCAACGGCATCAAGCTGGTTCGCTACAACAGGATCGACAGTGATCTCGCCATCCTCTATCCCGATGGTACGTTCGACACCATCGACGTATCCACCGATTCCTATTCGCCGGAGGAGATCGAAACTGCCAATCCCTATCAGGTGTGGTATTTCGGTCCCGCCCTCCTCGATCGGGATGGACAGCCAAAGACTAAATTCACCACCGGCAAAAACGTGGGTGACCCCAATCCCCGTTCCGTCATCGGCTACTATGAACCGGGCCACTACTGCTTCATCGCCGTCAATGGCCGCGGAAATCTGCGGGGGCTGTCCATGGCAGAGCTTTCTCAGCTGTGCGCGGACATGGGCATGACAGCTGCGTACAATATGGACGGCGGTGCATCCTCCGCCATGTATTTTAACGGCAATGTCTACGGCAACAACGGTCGGACCACCAGCGACATCGCCTATATCGGTGAACTTTGATAAGGAGAAACTGACATGAAAAAGAAGAAATCCGTCCCTCGCTGGCTACAGATCACATCCACGATCTTCGCCAATGCCGCCATCGTTCTGTCCATCATTTACATCGTCTTTTATATCCTTGACGGCTTCAACCCCATGCTTCACTTTCTGGGGGAACAGGTGTTCGTTACCAAGTATCTCGATGTGATCATCGCCGCCCTGGCGCTGATCCTGGGCATTCTGTTTTTGATCTGCACCTGGAAGATTTTCTATGGAAAAAAGGGAAAGAAGGTCAAGAGAAAGCGCCGTCCTCAGTATGAGGAAGACTATCCTGAAGAGTGACTTAAAAGCAGAAAACGGACGGAATCGCTTCCGCCCGTTTTTGTTATCCTCCGGCTTAATCCTGGGGCTTGGGTGCTCGCTTCCGGTTCAGATAGACGTCCAGCTTGTCCTTGATCTTTTCCGGTATCTCCCGCTTCACCGGGCAGCGGACGGCGTTAGCCATGCGAGTGGTGAACCACGCGATGAACTCTGTATCCACAACGACCTGCTCCGGGGAGACGATGGCCGGGGTATCGTACCGCTCGTGGATGGAGCCTGCCGTGGGCGGCGCGAGGCGAGCAAAGGAGAGGCTGGGCACCCCCTTGTCCGCAAATGGCGTGGAGTCGCTGGAATAGACGCCGCTGCGGGCAGCGATGGGGAACCCCAGCTCATCTGCCGTATATTCGAGGAAGGAAACGAGCCGATCTTCGGCCGAGCAGCAGGCGATGAACTTGCCCATGATGCTGCCGATCATGTCGAGATTGATGTTCAGCACCACCTTCTCAAGCTCGGTCTCATGCTTGGCGCAGTAGTCCTTGGAGCCCAGAAGCCCCAGCTCCTCCGCTCCGCACCAGATGAACCGAAGTCCCCGCTTGTGGGGAGCCTTTACGAACCGTTCCGCCACGCCTAAAATCCCGATGGAGCCGGTCATGTTGTCGTAGCTGCCAAGGGACAGCGGCGTGGAATCATAGTGGGCCGTTAAAACGATCCACTCGTCGATCTCGCCCGGGAGCTCTGCGATCAGGTTGTGTGCGTCCGCTTCGAACGCATCCTGTTCGATCTCGATGGAGGCGTATTGACCGTTCTTTGCCACGATATCCATGGCGTCCTTCACATTGATGTTGACGCCCAGGACCTTCTTTCCCTGGCTGGTGGCGGGTCGCAGCGTCTTCTGGTCAATATCCCGGTCAGGACAGCTGTATCGGCCCGTGAATGTGATGAAGGCCAGGACGCCGTTTTTTAACATGTCCTGATAGTTCCACATGTTCAGAGGCTGATCCGTGAGCACGATGTGATCCCTGCACAGGGAGAACGAGAGATCGTCCGTATTCCTGAGGTAATATAGCGGCGCTTCCACCTTCCCGCTGCCGCAGCCGATATATGCCTTGCAGGGATAGACCTTCCCGTCCACGGTCAAGGTAGCGGAACGAATGTTTGCCCGTTCGATGGGGAAAGCCTCCACCTTCGTTTGCAAGCCGATCCGCGCGCATCGCTCCTGTAAATATTCCAGACATTTCATTTCTTCCGGGCTGGCGGCGGTGTGGGTATACGCCGTATCCTTCAGGATCTGTTTCACGTCCTTCACTTTCATTTCTGATCACTCCCCTTTCTATTGCAAATTATATCACAGAGGCTTCATTGAAACAAGTTGAAAAAAACACTTGCAAATTACAGAACGATGCTGTATAATCCATCTTGCGCGTGGGGATGTAGCTCAGCTGGTTAGAGCGCTGTGTTCACATCGCAGAGGTCTAGGGTTCGAGTCCCTACATCCCCACCAATAAATATACCACCCAAACGGGTGGTATTTTTATTGGTACAGGGGGATGTAGTGGACTCGAAGGGTTCAGTAGTGAATGAAGCCCCAGTGGGGCTTCAGAGCTGAACCCCGACCAAGCCGCAGCGCGAATCGAGTCACTACATCTCCTGAGCGAGGCCGCAGCCGAGGGTTCGAGTCCCTACATCCTATTACTCAAACAGCTCCGCCGCTCTGGCCATATGCACCGCTGATTCGATATGCTGCGGACACACATCCAGGCACTGCCCACAGCTCACACAGGCAGACGCCAATCCCTTCCCACGAGTTCTGAATCCATAGCTTCGCTTAGCGCTTTCCAAGGATCCAAAGCGAGCATATTCGTTCAAAAGATCCAGTATCGCGGGGATATTGATCTTTGCAGGGCATCCTTCCACGCAGTATTTGCAGCCGGTACAGGGCACGGTCCCCGCAGTGCGCAGCATATCGGCCGCTTTTACGAGGAAAGCCTTCTCCTGCTCGGACAGGGGCTTTCTGGCGTTGAACAGGGCCACGTTCTGCTGAAGCTGCTCCAGGGTGGACATGCCCGAGAGGACCACAGCCACGCCCGGCAAATCGGCCACGAACCGAAGCGCCCAGGAAGCCAGGGACGCCTCAGGATCGGCTTGCTTCAGCAGGGGAGCAAACACCGCGTTCTCGGAGGCCAGGCTCCCGCCGCGGATGGGCTCCATAACGATCACGGGCTTGCCGTGCTTCTGGGCGATTTCATAGCACCGGCGAGACTGGACGCCCTTATCCTCCCAGTCGGCGTAATTGATCTGCAGCTGCACAAACTCCGCCTCGGGAAGCTCGGTGAGCATGCTGTCCAGCACCTCCGGCGAATCGTGGAAGGAGAAGCCCAGGCGACGGATGCGGCCACGCTTCTTCTCCTCTAAGAGGTATTCCCAGGCCTTACATTTGCGCACCGTTTCCATACGCTCTGCGCCCATGGCGTGAAGCAGATAGAAATCGAAGTATCCCGCGCCGGTCTTTTCCATCTGCTCCTCGAAGGTGGCCGGGACATCCTCCGGAACGTTGATGCGGAAGATGGGCAGCTTGTCAGCCAGCAAGAAGCTCTCCCGGGGATGGCGCTCCACCAGGGCGCTTTTGACCGCTCGCTCGGAAAAGCCCATGTGATAGGGGTAAGCGGTATCAAAATAGGTGAAGCCCTGTTCGAGAAAGTGATCGACCATTTGCTTGACCTGCTCCAGGTCGATATTCTCATCGCTCCCTAAGACGGGCAGACGCATGAGACCAAAGCCCAGTTTTTTGGTGGATTCAGGTAAGAACGCCATGATGTGCCTCCGTTTTTTGCTTTGATTGTACAAAAAAACGGCTTCAACGTCAATATGTGAAAGATTGCTCTACCAATCACGCAAAAGATGTGGTATACTGCCAAATCATGTGCTTTTGAGGTCCCTATGCTGTATATTTTGATCCCACTGTTCCTGTTCCTTGTTCTCCTGCTTTGCGCCAGCCTCTACGCCTTTCTGCGGGGCGGTACCCGCCGAGACAGAACGGAGCTCTTTCGCGCCAGTACCGTGGCCCCTTCCGGACGGTATAAATATCGAGACCGGGTGCAGCTGGGCGTGGATTGGTACGAGAGTCAGCCTAAGGTGGAGCTGTCCATTACCAGCCGGGACGGCCTGCAGCTGGCAGCCGACCTGATTAAGGCGGAGGCACCCATCGGACTTGTGGTTGCAGCCCATGGATTTCGCTCCTGGCCCGCCCGAGAATTTGCCCTGGTCGCCAAGCATCTCTATGAACAGGGGTACACGGTGCTCTATCCCTATATGCGCGCCCATCGAAAAAGCGACGGAAAATACATCACCTTTGGTGTGAAGGAACGATACGACATCGCCGCCTGGGCAAAGCTGTTGGCTGAGACGCATCCGGACCTACCCCTCTTTCTCTATGGGCAAAGCATGGGCGGCGCATCGGTGATCATGGCATCCGGGTTAGAGCTGCCGGAGAACACCAGAGGCGTCATTGCCGATTCCGCCTTCTACTCCCCCAAGGACGTGATCGGTACGGCGCTGGTCCAATCCTACAAGGTGCCCACCTTCCCCATGCTCCCCGCCATGGACCTATGGGCCAGGATCATTGCCGGATACTCCCTGACCGCCACCACCTGCAAAGAGGCCCTTGACAAAACGGACCTGCCATTTCTGTTTATTCACGGGACCGAGGACGACCTGGTGCCATACGAGATGGGGCTGCAAAACTATGAGCACTGCCATACCGAGAAGCAGATGCTCACCGTGGAGGGAGCCGCTCACTGCTGCAGTTATTATGTGGATCCGGTGAGGTATATTTCGTATGTGGACGCTTTTCTAAAAAAATATGGGCAAATGCCCTTGCATTGAACGAACAAATTGAGTAGAATCATCAGGTTGATTTATATACAAAAAGGAGAAACAACATGGAACAACTGATTGGCGCCTGCCTGGTCGCTCAGTCCGGCGGTCCCACCGCTGTCATCAATGCCAGTGCATACGGCGTGATCCGGACGGCTTTGGACAACGAATGTATCACCCACGTCTATGGCGCTGCCCACGGCATCCGGGGCGTGCTGGACGACATTTTGTACGATATGGATCAGGAAGACGAGCATGAGCTTCGCCTCCTGCTCAACACCCCCTCCGCCTCTCTCGGGTCCTGCCGCTACAAGCTGAAGGACTATGTGGACGATGATACGGATTACCGCCGCATCATGGAGGTATTTAAGAAGCATGATATCCACTACTTCTTTTACATCGGCGGCAACGACTCCATGGACACCTGCAACAAAATAAGCAAGTTCCTTCAGAAGGAGCAATATCCTTGCCGGGTCATCGGTGTGCCCAAGACGGTGGACAATGATCTCTATGGCACGGACCACTGCCCCGGCTTTGCCTCCGCCGCCAAGTACGTCATCACCAGCTGTATGGAGATGCGCCGGGACTGTAACGTGTACGACTACTATTCCGCGGTCATCGTGGAGGTCATGGGCCGTCATGCGGGATGGCTGGCCGGCGCGGCCGGTGTGGCCACCGCCACGGGCGATGGGCCGGATCTGGTGTATCTGCCTGAAACCGACTTCGACATGGAACAGTTCCTCCGGGATGTGAAGCGGATCATGGACGAGCGGGGCGACTGCATGGTGGTGGTTTCCGAGGGCATCCATGATAAGGACGGTAAGTTCATTGCAGAATATGGTGCGGCAGATGCCGCCACCGACAGCTTTGGTCATAAGCGCCTGGGCGGCGTAGCCTCCACGCTGGTGAGCTATGTCAAGGACCGGCTGGGGGTTGATAAGATCCGGGGCGTCGAATTGTCTCTGCTGCAGCGCTGCTCCTCCCACTTTGCTTCCGCCACCGACATCAACGAGTCCTTCGCCGCCGGACGTGCCGCGGTGAAAGCCGCGGTCAACGGCATGACCGATAAGATGATGGCTTTCCATCGTCTCACCGACGTGTACGGCGACTATGCCTGCGAGGTGGTGCCCCAGGATCTGTCTCTTGCCGCCAACACCGAAAAGAAGGTCCCCCGGGAGTGGATCAATGAGGCCGGCAACGGCGTCACCCAGGAGTTTGTGGAATATGTGCTGCCCCTCATTCAGGGTACGCCCAACCTGCCACTGGAGAACGGGCTCCCTCGCTTCTCCAAGCTGAAGAGGATCGTCGCCAAGTAACCAGTGCAATGCAACAGGAGAGCCTCCCCGTGAGGCTCTTTTTTATGCTTTCAGCGACACATGGAACGCTCGGCGAACGGCGCCGATCAGCAGGCATAGGGATCCGATCAGACGCCAGTATAGGGCCCTGCGCAGGAAAATGGATAAAAGCAGCAGAAAACAGCCGGTCAGCAAATATCTGTTGCCGGGAAGGTGCAGCATCTTGAGCAGGATCCGCTCCTCTCCCTTGGGCGCGTCCCGTTCGAGCTGTTCCAACACCTGCTTCCGGCTGGGCTCACTCCCCTCCTGCCAGGGATGAAAGGAAAGTGCACAGCCCAATGTTTCAGCCTGAACGATCAGGTCCTCCCCCGGTTCCCCAAAGCAGTGGAACGCCGCGCCTTTGCCGAAGCGCAGGCAAAGACCGGTCAGGACCTCCACTTCCGGGATGGGATAGAGGACGATCCCGCCCACCTGCCGTATCCTTTCCGCTTCGTGCATGGACCAGTCCTTGCGTCTCAACATCGTTGCAGCCTTCTGCCAAAGATCGTGCCGGTATCTCACCCAGCGTCTATAATCCCACAAAAGGAACACGCTTATCAACGCGATGCACAGCAGGATGGATAGCCACAGGATCCTACATAACAGATACAGGCTGACGGCTCCCAGCAGCGCGAAAAAGGCCCTGTCCAGCCAACGAGCCACGATCCCCCGTCCGTGGAAGCACATTCGTTTATAGGCTTGCTCCGTCCTTCTGTTCATTTAAAATTCAGTATTGCCTATGAGCCAAGAGATATACTATACTACATACTATGAAGATCGGTATTTTAGGGGGCAGTTTTCACCCCATTCACAACGGACACCTGGACATGGCCCGCAGTGCCAGGGATGCCCTGGGGCTCGATAGGGTGATGCTTATGGTGGACCGCGTTCCGCCGCATAAGGCGTTGGCTCAGGGGGCTACCAGTGAGCAGCGATATCGGATGGTGCAGCTTGCCTGCGAAGACGAAAAGGGCTTTATGGTCTCCGACTGGGAGCTGAACCAAAACGGTACCAGTTATACGGCCCTGACACTGACGCACCTTGCTGAGGAGCATCCGGCGGACGAGCTATACTTCATCATGGGCAGCGACATGCTCCGCTCCCTCACCTCCTGGTATCACCCGGAGATCGTCTGCCAGAAGGCGCACCTCGTCTGCATCTGCCGCGCCGGACAGGACGGCGGCGAGGCGGAAGCCGCGGCCCAGGTCAAGGCCTTGTATGGTACCGATGTGACCCTTCTTCCTCCGGTTCGAGAGCTATCCTCCACCGAGATCCGGGATCGTTTGACGAATGGCCGCCCCATCACGGGTCTGGTGCCTGCAACGGTGGAATGGTACATCTATGAGCAGGCCCTTTATGTGGATGAGCAGCTCATACAGCTGACGAACGCCATGCGAGAGGTATTGAAGCCCCGCCGCTTCCGGCATGTGATCGGCGTGGAGATAACGGCGGTGCAGCTGGCCGATACCCTGGGGGCGGATGGGCGTAAGGCACGGTTAGCCGCCCTGCTCCATGATTGCGCCAAGTATCTGCCCCTGGAGGAGCAGGCGATCTTAGCTAAGCGCGACGGAAGCACACTGGATCCTCAGGCGGATCACATGATCCTCCATGCGCCGGCGGGAGCGACTCTCGTCAAAGAACGATACGGTATCACCGATGAGGAGGTGCTGGAGGCCATCCGCTATCACACCACCGGAACGGAGGATATGACGCTGCTGGATGAGATCATCTGGGCAGCGGACCTCATTGAGCCGGGCCGAGATCATCCTTCCGTGGAAAAGCACCGATCATTGTTGCTTGCCCCCCGCGAACGGCTGAGCTTTGAAAAGGGACTCCTACTTGTTTTTACCGACAATATCTGCTATATTCAAAACAGCGGACAGAACCTGAATCCTGCTTCGCTCCGTGCCAGAGACGCCCTGGCGCGCAAGACTATTAAAAAGGAGACATACATGGAAACCCTGAACAAGGACACGATCCTCCAACTCTGTAAAATCCTGTACGACAAGAAGGCTATGGATATTCGGGCCATCGAAGTCACGGACAAGACCATCATCGCCGATTGGTTCATCGTAGCCAGCGGCCGGGGTGTGCCCCAGGTCAAGGCTTTGTGTGACGAGCTGGAAGAGAAGGCTGCCGAGATGGGCCTCATTCCCCGCCGGAAGGAGGGGTATCAGGAGGGCCGCTGGATCGTGCTGGACTTTGGCGACCTTTTGGTACACCTGTTCCACCCCGAGGAGCGCACCTATTATAATCTGGAACGGCTGTGGGACGACGGACAGAACGTGATCACCTACACCGAGGAAGGAGATGCACAATAATATGGAGCTGAATAAATTCATCGACCATACGCTGCTCAAGCCCGAGGCCACCCATGAGGACATCCGCCGGGTCTGCGAGGAAGCCAAGGCATATAACACCGCCAGCGTCTGCGTGAATCCCCGCTATGCTTCTTTCGTTGCGAAGGAGCTGCAGGGCACGGATATCAAGACCTGCTGTGTGGTCGGTTTTCCCCTGGGGGCCACCCCTTCCGCCATCAAGGCCGCGGAAGCGAAGCTGTGCGTAGAGAACGGCGCCCAGGAGATCGACATGGTCATCGCCGTGGGCGCGGCCCGGGAGGGCGATTGGGAGTATGTGGAGCAGGATATTAAGACCGTGGCCGACGCCGTTCGCGGCAAGGCCCTGTTGAAGGTCATCATCGAGACCTGCCTCCTGAACGATGAGCAAAAGGTCAACGCGTGTCTGTGCGCCAAGAACGCCGGCGCTGACTTTGTGAAGACCTCCACCGGCTTCTCCACCGGCGGCGCCACCGCGGAGGACGTGGCCCTCATGCGGGGCTTGGTGGGCGACGAACTGGGCGTGAAAGCCTCCGGCGGCATCCGCTCCCGGGAAGCGGCCGAGGCCATGATCGCCGCCGGCGCCACCCGTATCGGCGCCAGCTCCTCCAAGAAGATCATCGAGGGATAAGCTCAGCGAACAAAGAGAAAACGCCTTTCCGTTCAACGGGAGGGCGTTTTTAGTGTGATAAGGTCGATCTCGGGACGGTTGAAGATGCGGGGCGGTAAAATGCTATGATTGCCTGCGCCGCGGGAAACATAGAGCTTCGTGTTCTTGCATACATAAATGCCCGATGTATAGCGGGGCAAAATGCCCTGATCGGGGCTATATAGGCCATGGCCGAACAGGCGGATCTGGCCTCCGTGAGCGTGACCGGACAGAACCAGGTCCACGCCGGTACGGGCATAGTCCTCGATCCGCTCCGGGTGATGGGCCAGAAGCATGGAACAGGTTTCAGGACAAACTAACGCCTGTATCTCCCCCACCGTGGCCTTCTCCCTGCTGCCGATCAGGTCGATGCGGGCATCGTTCCGCTGCAGGGTGACGGTTTGATTGTCCAAAACATGGACGCCGCGCCTCGTCAATTCCGCCTTTATGCCCGGCCAGCCGCCGATCCTCCACTCATGGTTTCCCTGAATGAAATACACGGGCCCCAGCTTGGCCGCTTCCTGGGCAAACCGATACCCGTTTTCCCGTCTTTCGGGCAGGTGCCGGTCCAGCAGGTCGCCGGTGATGGCGATCATATCGAAGGACAGGTTTTCTATAGCCCTTTCCAACGACCTGCCGTCCCCTCCATAGGCTCGGTTGTGCAGGTCCGACACCTGCAAAATGGTAAACCCGTCGAAAGGCTGAGGCAAGCGCTCCACTTCGATCTCCACCCGGCGCACGTCAAAGCGGTTGGTATCCCACCAGCCGTAGCGCAACAGGCAGATGCCCACGATAAAAAGGACGATCAGCGCGTAGAGCATCTATTCCCCTTTCCAAATGAAGCGCCAGGGACGCTTTTGATCCTCCGCGGAAGCATACCCGATGCCCACCCGAGACGCCGTCTCAAAGGGACACACCGGTCCTTTGAACAAGCTTATTCTGTCCGTGGTCAAAATATCGAGACCGTTGAAAGAAAGGTCGATGCCCAAGGCTTTGGTGAGCTTTCCTGGGCCAGCCGCTCTATCGCAGCAGCGGATCAACACGCCCTGGGGGTCGTCCTCGGCCCCGGTGATGACGTTCAACAGGCTGTGGATGCCGTAGCACAAATAGACATACACATGCCCGCCCCTGCGGTAGAGCATTTCGGTCCGCTTCGTTCGCCCATGATGGGCATGGCAGGCGGTGTCCGACTCCCCCAAATACGCTTCCGTTTCGGTGATCGTAAGCTCCCGCCCGTCCACCGCAAGGCGGCACCCCAGCAACAGAGGCGCCACCGTCAGGGCATCCTGGAGGAAGAAGTCGGCGGGCAGGTTCGTCATCAACCCTGCAGGCCCCGAGCCTGCCGGTCCATATCCTCTACCACGATGTCGAAGATCTCGCCCAGGGAGGCGCAGTATTGGAGCACCAGCCAGGGCTCGTTGGTATGGAAATGGATCTTGATCAGAGTCTCGTCCCCTACGCAGAGAAGGCAGTCGCCCTTGAAGTTCTCGGTGATGTATTCGTTGATCCTGTCCTCGTCCAGGTTTGTCCCCTCAATCAGTAACTGAGTATCATACTTGTATTCCAGCATCGTATCTCTCCTTTTCCGTTTTATAGTCCGTCCGATTCTAAAGCACCGGTGACCAGCTTCAACATCCGCACCAACAGCTCCCGGTTCTCCGTGATGAGGTCGTAGACGGCGTCCTCCGACAATACGCCCCGCTTCAAGTCGCCGGGGAGCTTTCCTGCCTCTTCATCCTCAAAATCCTTCATCCACAGGTCGCTGCCGTAGTAGTCGCTGAGCTTTCGATACCGGGGCTGAACCTCCTCGAATGCGGACAAAGCTTCACTGAGCTCACGGATGGCCCTCTCAGAGGCGTCCAGGCAGCGCTCCATCTCCCGGATACGTTCGATCTGTTCCATCAATCATTTACCCTGGTCTTCCCCGTCAGGACGTTTCGATAGTCCTCCAGATTCTTCCGGAGCAGGTTTGGGATATCCAGCTCATAGGGGCACTTCGACACGCACAGGCGGCAGTCCACACACTGGTCGATCTTGGCCATCTCCGCTTGCCAGTGTTCGTCCAGCCAGGACGCGCTGGGCGCCCGACGGATCATTAGCGACATACGGTTGCATTGGTTGATTTCGATGCCCACCGTGCAGGGCATGCAGTAGCCGCAGCCCCGGCAGAAGGAGCCCATTAACTCCTGTCGCTCCCCTTCGATAAAGGTCCGAAGCTCCTCATCCAGCGTGGGCGTATCCGCCATAAAAGACAGCCAGTCGTCCAGCTCCCGTTCCCGCTGGATGCCCCAAATGGGAACGAGTCCGTCGAACTGACTTACGAAAGCCATGGCCGCTTTCGCGTTGGTGATGAGGCCGCCGGCCAGACCCTTCATGCACACAAAGCCCACGTTCCTTTGCTGGCAGAGGGCCAGCAGTTCCAGCTCCTGATCTGTAGCGAGATAGCTCATGGGGTATTGGAGCGTCTCATAGAGGCCGCTTTGCACTACCTCCCGGGCGACGCCGATCTTATGGGCCGTGGCGCCGATGTGCCGTATCTTACCCTGCTTCTTCGCTTCCAGCATGCACTCGTACATGCCCGTGCCGTCTCCGGGCCGATAGCACTGGGGCAGATTGTGGAACTGGTAGACATCGATATAGTCCGTCTTCATCAGCTGTAAAGAGGTTTCCAGGTCCTTCCAAAATCCCTCCGGTGTTTTGGCGGCAGTCTTGGTGGCGATATAGACTTCCTCCCGCTTTAGCCAGCCGTCCCCAAAGGCTGCGCCGATCTTCTCCTCGCTGTCCGTGTAGGCTCGAGCGGTGTCAAAGTAGCGCATGCCGCCCTCATAAGCCCGCCGGAGGAGCTTCACAGCGGCCTCCTTTGTGATGCGCTGGATGGGCAGGGCCCCAAATCCATTTTGGGGGACGGTGATGCCGGTAGTTCCCAAGGTGATGTTCTTCATGCTGTTTCTCCTGCTGTTTTTTGTTTATTGTACATCATTTGTCCTGTATTGGAAATAGTTTTTTTGGTCCCGAGGGCTCTTCTCCGTCCTATTCGACCCTCTCCCCATGGACCTTCACCCGGCCGCCGTCCGGGCATTGCCCATCAAAGCAGGCGGCTTTTTCTTCCCCATGATCCAGCATGCCGCCATTCAACAGGGTGAAGACCTGTGGATAGATGGCCTGCCACAGCTCGTGGCAGATGGGCGGGCACAATCCTTCCACGATGAACTCCTCCCCCGCCTGGCAGCTATTGTCTCGACAGCGGCTCTCCGTAACCGTCAACATGACCTTCGCCATACTCTGGCCTCCTTTAACAAGCTTATCGAAGGGTCTTCAGGTACTTCTTGTGCGCATCGGAAACGCGGAAGCTCTCGATGGCCTTTTGTATGGCCTTCTTATGGGTCCAGGGGGACAACCGGCGCTCCTCAATGTACACGACGCTCTCGTCGTATCGCTTTGCCAGTGCGGTGGCGAAATACCACGCCACCATCATGCGGATGTAATAATCCTCGCCCTGCACCCCCGCGACCCAGGCAAGATACTCCGGCTTGAAATCCTCGCCCAGGAATTCGTTCATCAGCATACGGATACCGAATCGGGCTGTATAGACATGGTCTGAGCTTATCCACTTTTGGATCCATGACAGGAGCTTTTCATGATTTTTAGCAAACACCTTGGGGGTGGACTGGTCGCAGACCGGCCAGCAATCCACATAAGGGAGAAATCTTTCCACCGCCTGTATGCACTCATTGAAATCGCGAATCATGGCGACGAGGAAGAAATGCACAAGGTTCTCCTCAAAGTACCGGTGCGGCAGTTCCATAAGGAACGCTTCCGCCTCCTCCGTCCCCCGTATCTCCCTGGCGATCCGCCGCATATCGGGGGTCCTGACGCCCAGAATGGTCTCCTTTGGAACATTGGACACCAGCTTGCTTTGAAACTCCCTGTATTGTTCGTCGCCGCAGGCGATCAGCCGTTCGTACACCGTCATGGTCGACCTTCCTTTCTGCTCCTCAAATATCCAAGAGGCTCATCTGCTTCGTCTTTTCCGGCAGTACGCGCATATATGCAAAGCATGCATCCGGCGTACAAAGGATATCGTTTTTCTCGCAAACGCTCATGAAATGCGACATGAGCTGTTTGTTGTTGGGACTTGGCACTTCATATGCATTGCCATAGGTTTGGATATACTTTTCCTTGAGCCCCGGAAAGTGCCGGTCCAGCGCCGCATAGTAGTATTCCCTGGCCCCTTCCCGCAGGGTCATCCCCATGCTGAAGCAAACGATGCCCTTCACGCCGATGCGCACGCATTCATCGAGGATCCGGCCCACGTTTTCCTCTGTGTCGTTGATAAAGGGCAGGATGGGAGTCAGCCACACGACGGTGGGAATACCTCGTTTTTGCATCTCCTCCAGCACTTCGATCCGCCGCTTCGTGATGCACACGTTGGGCTCTACGATCCGGCAGAGCTCGTCATCGTAGGTGGTCAGGGTCATCTCGACCACGCACTTTGCCCTTTTGTTGATCTCCTCCAGCAGGTCGATGTCCCGCAATATGCGGTCGGACTTGGTCTGGATGGCCGCGCCAAAGCCATATTTTAGAATGATCTCCAGGCATTTGCGCGTTAGTCCCAGACTCTCCTCGCAGTGCATATAGGGGTCGGACATGGAGCCGGTGCCGACCATGATCCTGCGCCGCTTGGACCGGATCGCGGCTTCCAGCAGCTCCGGCGCATTTTGCTTCACCTCGATATCCTCGAAGGGATGGGTGAACTGATAGCAACGACTCCGGCTGTCACAATAGATGCAGCCATGGGTACAGCCTCGGTAGATGTTCATGCCGTACCATCCGCCGCTGCCGGTCAGTATTCCTTTGGCGTCTACAAAACGCATGTCTTCGTTCCAGTCCTCAAGATCGCGTCAGCAGGCATACCGTCTCCACGTGCCTTGACAGGTCTTAAACTCAGTCGAGCGAGTCAACAGCGCTTTTGAGCCGTTTATCTTTGCCCTTGTCCGAGTCAGGGAACATTTTATCGTCTTTCTCCGAGTCAGGGAACATTTTACCACCGTTTTTGCTGCTTTTGCCCGTAACAGGGAATATTTTAGCCCCATTTTACGACTTTTACCTGTGTCAGGAAACATTTTATGACCTTGTGCGAGTAAGGGAACATATCAATAAACTAAAATACGGGTTTTGTCAATTGACAGAGCGAACTGCGATTTAACTGTCAACACATCAGTTCGACAAACCGGGATTTGTTTATCTCCCATAATAGTCATACTCGCAAATCGGCAAACTGGAATTTGTAGATGTATTTCATACTTCTCTCGTAATCGATTCAGATTGCATTCCAAAACAAAATGAAAATCAGTATGCATCCCCATGCGTTACCAGTCTTTTCTTTGATCATAAGCATTCCGTATATAAGGATGAATGTGGCAAGCGCCTCGAAGAGCGTATACAGATCAAAGCCAATCATTCCGTGTATTAGGATGCAGATCACGCCACAGACTATAGCCCCATAGTTGATATGCTTTCTGCCTCCAGGATATCTCTCGTTGATCTTTTTGGAGATGACCACGTAATTGAAGCCTTCAAAGAAGCCCCATACAAGTATCGTCAGTGCATATCCAAGAGCGTTTACAGGGAATGTGCATGACAAGAATTCTCTTGTATGCAAGCAGCCCTGCAGAGGCAGATATGAATCTATCTCGTTATTGACAAGCATGAAAATGAATGCCGGGATGCAAACAACCGTGGACATGACAGCAGTCTGTAGAAAACGCGGTTTAACAAGCCCGTAGTCCCGGAAGTGTTCTTTCCTGTGCAGCATGATAATCACACATCCAAGTCCTGCGAGTCCAAACTGGATCAGCATCAGCGGGATAAAGCGCAGCCATATATTTACCGAAAGATCTTTGCAGAACCCCATAATAGCGTTTCCGTAAAAAAGGAATATAATCAATGGAATCGCCATGGAAATCAAGATTATGTTTAAATCTTTATCTGCCTTTTTTGCTGTCTCCGAGAGTTCTTTTTTCATTTCTTTCTGGCGTTGCTTATCCATTTCTCCGATACCTCACCCTTACAAATTTGAATTTCTTACTGCTTCTTCACAATGAGCGAACAGACTGAAATTTGATACTCATCTTAGACCTATAAAATTACAAGTTTCTGAACTAACCTTTAACTTTGCACCAACTTTAAGAATTTTTTATCATTCTGTTGTTCATTCGTTAAAAACTCT